>OHAP01000209.1_pt1 | contig 44136 bp, 20 predicted proteins | sample 1577171 | NCBI WGS metagenome assembly OHAP01 (sample SAMEA3541489, study PRJEB24748) | human gut metagenome | biome: human gut; feature: human-associated habitat; material: faeces | place: China | collected 2012 | reverse complement strand
TGGGAGACCGCCCGAAAGTACGTATCATCCGTATGCGCAAGGTTCCGTTCATCGACTCCACAGGTATTCATAACCTGACTGCTCTCTGCGAAATGTCGCAGAAGGAAAAGACTACCATTATTCTTTCGGGAGTCAACGAGAACGTGCATAATGTACTGGAAAAAGCCGGATTCTACGAGTTGCTGGGAAAAGAAAATATCTGCCCGAATATCAACGTAGCATTGGATAGAGCAAAAAGTCTGGTAGAATAACGCTGTTTATCAGCTACTTGCAAGCTATATATACCGTGCGTATTGGACATATAGATCCAATGTGTACGGCATATAGATGCTGTGTGTTAGATCTATCTACCCAACACTCAGCATCTATATTTCCTGCAAACAGGACATTATCATCATTTATTCTACCACGCTGACCTTTATTTGATACACCCTCACCTCTTTTATTTCAGAACCATGTTCTTATTTTCCTTATAATCAAGCGCACGGTTTATAAGCTTCAACTGTCCGAGAGCATTCTCCAATGAGGCATTTATAATAACCGGAGTTGCTTTAATACTCGGATTCACTATTGCCGCAGCATAAGCCGACTGTTCCAATTCACCATCCAGATAGATTTTCAACATTCCATTCTTCTCACGACATAAAGACACAATGCACTCTTTATTATTATTAACAGGTTGTCTGGAAACGACTTTCAACCCTTTTACCACGAATGTAAGCCGTCCTTCCGCATCCAAATCTACCGAAATATCTTTTCCCTGACGCAACAAGGAAACGGCATTTTTATCAGTTTTCAAACGGAAAGACACGTTGAAATCCCCGCCACCACTGATTCCCATCAAAACAGGTATTTCCTGATTCTCAAAATAAAGGAAAGAGGTACATAATTCTTTTGTATTTCCCGCGTCATCTTTTACTCCCGAAATATTCAGACGATATTTATTATCCTTTTCCATTTCACGAGCCAATGCCAATGTCACAACACGCCTGTCCGCAGAAATCGAAGTAGCGGTAATCTCATTCCCCGAAACAGAGAATATTCCGTCTTTCAGCATCACAGGTTCATTAAACTCAACAGTCAGGGAAGTCGGAGAGGTCGTCTTAACTATCCGCAGGGCAGGGGCTTCCTTATCAGGCACGGTACTGAATTTCCAAATCCGCACCTCACCCGGCTGCAAACTTAGGGAGATTTGTTCGCCATAGCCGAACAAATGATCCTTTGTATCCTCTTTTTGTTCACCTGCCCGATACGTCCACACCGAGGTACGATACAAGCCTTTCAACCCTTCGGGCATTCCGATAATACGGTCGAGGGTGAAGTCAAACTCTTTCACCTCATCAGACGGGTTGCGGACAGAAATAATCCCTTCCTGTCCCGACCATGCCGAATAACCGTAAGGAGTTCCTTTTGCAGGAGTCTGCCCTATCAGTTTGGCATGCTTCAGGATTTCATAGTTATCATTAATCCAATGGAGTACATCGGCATTTATGACCCATTTCTGTCCCTCGTTCATCATATTATAGCTATAATAAAGCTCCCAAAAAGCAGTGCCGCGGGTAGCCATCATCATCAGGTACGTACGGAATTCATCATCATTCATCTTTCCGGCAAGATTGGCGGTATTGCCATAAATCGGGTCGTGGTTATAAAGATGCGCCAAAGGGAACTGGAACGCACGTGTCTTCACAAAATCGAAATAGCGGTCGTCCCTGTAAGACAAGAGCTGGTCGAGTTGCGACAGGCGTTTTACATTCAGCCGTCCGATATCCTGCGAGTTCTGCATCCACACGGAGTTTCCCCATTGCAGGAACCACGGGCTGGGGTTGACATAACACGTCAGGTTAATCCATAAATCATTTCTTTTCTCCCCGCGCTGGTTGCGCATGGCTTGAAATATATCAATCCAGCGTTCCCAATGCTCGGTGACATAGTACATCCCCTGATAACCTCCGGAAATATAATTCCCCTGCGGGTCGGGTTGCGGCGGACGTGCAGAAAATCCGTCCAATTTCCAATAATTCACGTCAAACCGTTGCTGGCAGTCCAGAAAGAACGTCTTCAGTTTCTCGCAATACACCTTATGATTGGTGCAAATATCACTTGAATTGCGGTTCAGCTTTCCATTCCCGTTTTCTTCCAGAAACCGGGCGAACTTGATAAAATAATTATAGCCGCCACGAGGCCCCAGCCACAATCCACAATCGGAAGAAAGGCGGTGCGACAAGTCAGAAGGCGTAAACAGTTCGTTCGGGAATTTACTGTTGAACGACCAGAATTTGGCCTTGTTCTCTTCCTGCCATGGACCGTAGGCATTCCAACCGTCATCCATCACATAAGAGTCAATCGGACGAACACCATTCTGCGTCAGTCCGCGTTCTACTTCACGGAAAGAGTTGAGGATATTGTTCTCATTGATGTCGAGCATAAAGTCATACCACGAGTTATACTGGATACGGAAGTCTACCGGAACGGAAATATCATGGATATAACTGAAAAAGTCCGTTTGAATAACATCCATATCCGTACTGCGGGTAGCACCGATTACTTCTTTCCAGGTGGTAAACGTCCCGCTGTCCACCATACGACCTTCCGAAGCAAGCATTTCAAAGCTCTTTCCTGAATAATAGCGAATACGTACCTTTTGATTTCCCTCAATCTCCGTCTCCGAAGCCGGAAATTCAAGTCCGAAGAACATGCCCTGTATATACACCGGTTGTCCCAAAGAGATGTAATATCCGCTGACACCGCCCACTCCCTGTTCCATTACCGGATGCGTCCAAACGGCATATCCTTCGGGAAGATTCATCGGTTCGAAATCAATATAATCCAAACGCGCCAAATGACGTTGCGAATCGGGGACGGTAATCTCCAGATATTTCCTCATATAGTGCTTCCCTTCCTCCAATGTGAGAACCATATTCACCTGCCAGTCCACCTTCTGGTGGCGGAAGCTCTTATAATGGAAAACCAGCTTCTTGCCATCCTTTCCTTCATCCGCGACCTGTACTCTCTGCAAAAAAAGATCCGAAGAACGAATATCCGCAACGACCGAATCCGCACTCAGCGTACGGATGATAAAATCTTCTGAAGTGGCTTCGGGAATGATACGGGAAACTTGCTTCCCCATACGCTTATTTTCAATCATGTACGTGCGGACTTTATCATTCTTCACCAGAAACTTGCGAGTGAGGAATTCATTGCCAAACTCCACAGTATCTGCTATATGATTGACATAAATCTCTTCCTTAATAGCCGCTCTCATGGAAAACAAGCATCCTCCAAACAGCATCAACAGTAAATATATTCGTTTAATCATACTATTTTTATTCTTTTATTTATCAGACTTTTAAAAATAATCCGTGCTTATACATCACCTTTAATAGGAAAAAGACAATCAGATAATTGGCGAAAGTAAGCCATACGGAGTAATAACCACCCAGATATTGTTCGAGCCCGTAGCTGACCGAAGCGGCAACGCAACGGAAATTCACGACCTCACCCAGCAGATAAGCCGTAATGGAATTCATGCCATACACTTTCAGCCACTCCAGTCCCCGGGTATGTCCTTTATAATCAATCCAGTAATAGAACAATGCCATCAGCAGAAAGCAATAGCCACCGGAAAGCAGAGTCATGCTGCCTGTCCAGATACGTTTGATAACGGGCATTTGCAGACTCCACAGCAACGCTAAACCGACAAGAACAAGTCCGACAACCAGCAACGTTTGCACCACCTTTCTACGGTTCGCCTTACCCTCTTTCATTATTTTTCCGGCAAACGCTCCGAGCATGACGGTCACTCCGAATGTCAGGCTACTCCATATCCATGTATAGTTGTAGGATGGCGAGAAACTCCAACTTCCGTCCTCATTCCAGAATACTCCGTCCCGGAAACGACCCAAGACGCATCTGTCCACTTGTTCCGCAAAATTTCCCGCCGGTGTAAAATCGCCCAAAAACGTCATCGGAATCCAGTAGACGAGAAGGAGCAGCAACGTTATCCCTACCTGCCACTTGAACGGGAAGTGCAACTGAATAACCGCAGCAATAAAATAACCGACAGCAATAGACTGCAACGTATTGGAATACAAATAAAGATGTTGGCTGTCCAAGCCAAGCAAATTGCCTTGTACAATCATCCCGAAGACAAACAACAGGATGACCCGTCTCAGAATCCTGCGATAAACAGGCCGATAACTTCCGGTAGTCCCTATGTATCTCGACAATGAAAACGGCATGGAAGCTCCTGTCATAAAGAGAAAAAGCGGCATCACCAAATCCCAAAAACGGAATCCTTCCCAAACCTCATGGTCAAACTGGTAGAGTATGTCGTTAAGAAACGGCAGGTTCATCTGCCGCACCAACGCCGCAAATACAGGTTGAAAAAAGACCAAGAGAAATAAATCAAAACCTCTCAGAATGTCCAATGAGGCAAGGCGGGTGGAATTGTTTTCCGGTAATTTGTTCTTCATACGTATAACTTTTATATTGACTTGATTATCGTCTTATCCAACGCCACTTTATTCACATCAGCCTGACTCGTCTTACTCGAGTATCACTTCGTCAAAAAAGATTCTTGATGTCTGTCCCGGACGTACATGAGATGCAGGACAAACTCCCGGGCCTTTGGCTGTCACACGTACATAACGCCCTTGTATGCCTCCCAGTTTCAATGACAGGTTTTCTATAAAATTCCCTTCGCGGAAAATCTCTTTAGGCGTGAAGCTTTGCATGGCGGCTTCGCGGAACTTGGAGTTATCATCCGAAACTTCCACTTTCACGGATGCCGGCTTATGGATAGCCATTCCATTGTTCGTGATGCATCCCAATGTCAATGTGTTCAGCACTTCCGGCTTCAGCAGGTCAATCGTGAAAGAGACAGAATCATTGTCCGTCCATGAGCACCACTCGAAATCCGAATATTTCAAGCTTCCTCGTATTCCATTCGTCAGGAGCTTTTCAGTCGGATTGGTTGTCAATACAGGCTTGGCAGTAGCCAAATTCCACCGGACAGGAAGTATTAATGTCTTTCCCATCTGTCTGCCGTGCGTAAAAGTAGCACTTTTTAAAGTAAGCGCCTCTTTTACAAGCACTATTTTTTCGTAGAGCGGTGAGGTTGCCGTAGGTTCGCTGCCATCCGTCGTATAATGTATCTCCATGTCGGGGCGGATACATTCCAGTTCCACTTCAAGTATTCCGTCGTTTGGAGTTACCGTATGCTGGATATTGTACATCGAACGAGCATAAACGATGCCTTTAGCTGTCAGATGTTCATTATAGGCATCCAGCCCTTTCAGGAACGAAGTCCAGTCCTTGTGTGCGGGCTGTGTCCATGCCACTTCCGCCAGGGCGGCAAGACGGGGAAACACCAGATAATCCACATCTTCCGGTTTATTGCAAAACTCCGTCCACATGGATGCCTGTACGCCCATGAGCAAAGAAGCATATTCCGGTTTCCAGTCCGCCTGCACCGGTTCGTAGTCGTAGACATCTTTCAGCGTGTTATTGCCGAAATAGGTCTGGGGTTCGAACCATTGCGGGCCTTGATAACGAATCAGGTACATGATGCGGGCAGGCGTCATAATGAACTGATGTCCTTTTTCCGCAGCTTTCAGAGCAGCCGCACCGAATCCGCGCCAGCCTTGGATAATAACGCCTTCCGGTAGGAAGCTGCTGTTTGTCAGTTCGTCCCAGCCTATCACTTCACGCCCTTTGCTACGCACATAGTCGCTCATTCGTTTCATAAAATAGCCTTGCAGATCTTCTTCGTTGGCAAGGTGCTCTTTCTTTATCCGTTCCTGGCAAAGCGGGCATTTCTTCCAGTATCCTTTCTGCGCCTCATCTCCTCCCAGATGAATATATCGCGAAGGGAAGATTGCCATCACTTCATCTAAAACATCTTGCAAGAATGTAAAGGCACTATCGTTTCCAGCACAATAAATCACTCCCGAATTACTTCCGCCCAAACCCGGAATTACTCCGATATAACTGTCTACTACGGGGCAGGCCAGTTGCGGATAGGCAGCCAGTGCAGCGTTGCTGTGAGCCGGCATATCTATTTCGGGGATAATTTCTATCTGGCGGTCGGCAGCATAGGAGATCATTTCTTTAATATCTTCCTGTGTATAAAATCCACCGATAGGAGTGGGCTCACCCGGTTCGGCGTTACGGCGGAAATAGAAGGGAACGTCCATGCGATTCACTCTCCATGCTCCCACTTCCGTCAGGCGGGGATATTTCTTGATTTCCAATCGCCAGCCGTTATCGTCCGTGAGATGGAAATGAAGGGTATTGATTTTGAGGATACCCATACTGTCGATAATACGCAACACGTTTTCCTTGGGAATAAAGAAACGAGCTGCATCCAGCATCAATGCCCGATAGCCGAAGCGCGGTTCATCCTGAATGGTTACTGCGGGAATACTCCATTGGATATTCTCAACCTGACGGTTGCCTTCGACAGCCGACGGCAACAGCAGGCGGATGGTCTGCAGTGCATAGAAGAAACCTTTTATATCGGATGCCTTTATCTGAATCTGCTCAGGAGTAACCGCCAACTGATAGGCTTCGCTTTTTAAAGAAGAGTCAGTCGTAAAACAGACATGACTCTTCTCACTGCTACCTATTGCCAACTGCGGGGTGATCCCCGAGCTTTTCTTCAATAAGTTCAGAAAGTTGCGGACGATGACAGCCTGCTCGTGGTTCTCTACCGAAAACAAGGTTCGGGCGGAGAAGGTGAAGTTACCCTCGCCCGGCACAACCTGCACCGGACGGGGGACTATTGAAATAGGGGGTGATGTCAAGTTGTCCGCGCATGCATCCGATATGGATGCAAACAGCATACAAATGATTAAGATGTATTTCGTCATGGTTTGATAGTCAGTTGGTTGTTAAAAAAATCGCAAGTACCTCTTCCGCCCCTTTTTATGGAAGCCTTACAAGGCACTTGCGAAATTTAATTAAGACAGTTTGTGATTAATAGAACTTCGTTTTATTTCTATTTCTATTATTGTCATACTCCTCTACCGAAGATTTATTTATATAAGTACGAATCCAATCAATCTCCATACGGGGAATAGCATCGTTATTCTTGTCACGTTCATAATTATTAAAATCGGCAAAGCCAGCATCCCACTTTAATTCAGGATTAGGACTCCATACGCCACCTGTTTCTGTACCATTTTCTTTGCCAAGTGCCCATGGGCTGGGGGCTCCCATCGTAAGAATAAACTTAAGCCCCTTCGGATTCTTCTCATTTGTAAAAGTCCACTGATCGTCAGTCCACTCACTCTTCTTCAGACATACAGTTTCTTTTCCGTTAATTCCCAATGCAACTTCAGTATCAGAACGCCATTCCAACCAATAAATATTCCAATTCTCCATATTTATAGTGTTATTGGCTGTCTTGCTATTCTTATCAACAGTAGTAGGTCCACCGTGGAATGTCTGATGTGCCCTGTTTCCGGTAGCCGAACCGACCGGATTTTCAAGAATATCAATTTCCGAATAAGTCTTTTGAGTAGCAGCATCATCAGACATCAGCCAGATACCCATATTGAAACCATTCCGCTGTCCACGGAGACGGGCACGGATTTCCATTCTGCAGCCTGCTGATATCAACTGACTATTAGACTTCCATGCAGAACCTGTCCCACAACCATAATAAGCAGAAGTTCCATACTCTCTTGCCCCTTTTGCCGGTGATGTAGCCTGCGATGCAACTTTCATCTGTATCATCTGTAGATAACCCTGTTCTGTGATATTGGAGAACTGCTCATTGATACAAGCTGCATGATTTTGTACAATTATTGTACTACGTGCTGCCAAAAACTGAGGTAACTTATTTCCATAGCTATTAGTATTGTTCCACATATCGCCGGAATTTCCAAAACTATGGAACTCCCATGCATTATAAAACTTCCAACCTGCCTTGGCCAATTCAGCATTCGGATGCGGATCCATTTCCTTTATTTCCTTTGCCTGTCCATATTGTGCATTAGCTGCAGTCAATTTAGCACTTGAAGCAAACGCAATCCCAGGCTGATCATACACCCATCGTTCATCATCAATTTCACTTCCCTTTTTAGCCTCAAGGTCGTTCATCGTAATTTCCAACTTTCCATTATCCAACGGATGGATACCGGAAAGGGTAGTAAAATTCAAAATCAGTGTTTCAGTCTGGGTAGGTTCTGTGTTATGCTTGGTCTTAGCTTTCACTTCTCCTGTTTTTTCTCCAGCTTTAATAGTCAATGTAGCAGGGGGTAACGTCACATAAAAATCTTTTTGCTCATCAGGTACAGTGATATTAATATCCATATCATCCGTTACCGGAACAGGAACTTCTGCCTGAATAGTAAACTCGTCACCTTCATTTATCACTCTATCCGAATTGTTTTTTAAAGATACTATGGTATAATGGAGATCGGAGACAACAATAGATTGAGTAGCTTCCTTCATGGCATAACCACGCACAAAAGATGTTACATTCACATACAACTTCTGTTTAGCTTCCAATCCTCTCTCGATAATCGGTAATTCTATATCGAATGATTTTTCTCCTTTTGGAAAAGTAACCATTGAAGGGAAAGATTTGAATGCCGTTCTTGAAGCGTCTTTCTCTCCGTCTTTGGCAGTGAGATAAATATCAAAATCCTCATTAGAAACCCGATCCGGATTCTTTGTATCATTCACTTTTACAGTAAGTATCAATTTCTCCCCCATTACAAAGCTCTTCGCATTTGCTTCCACTATCAAAGGCACAGTTTCCGGCAATGGCTCCATCGTATCGTCCTTACAACCCGAGAATCCTGCCACTAGCAGGCAAACGGGCAAAAATCTATATAGTATTTTCTTTATCATAATAATATGGTTCATTAAGTATTTATTCGCTAACTGTCTCCCAACCCGGATTTTGATGTATCTGATGATTCATCTGTAATTCATCCTGTGGTATCGGCAATAAATAATCCCGGTTCAAATTAAAAAGATATCCATTCGGCAAATACTGTTGCAACGGATCCATCCATTTGTCATTATCTACCAATACAGACTTCAATGTCTCATGATCTTTGGGCGAGTAACTTTGATACAGGATACCGTCTTCACCCAAATAAGCACCTCTGCCACGTCCTTTCATACCTTTCAATGTTCCGGCTTCTGCCCAACGCATCAAATCGTCCAGACGGAATCCTTGAAGAGCCAGTTCCGAACGTCGTTCACGGCGAATTTCCTGCAACAAAGGAGTAAGGCCGGTAAATGGGAAATTAGGATCAGCTTTCGGCTCTACCCATGTCACACCTGCCCTTTCGCGCAGTGGTTTTAATGTTTTATTCAATACAGCGTCGTTCCATTTTCCTTCCAATTCTGCCGCAGCTTCCGCATAACAGAGCAATCCTTCCGCATACCGGAATAAAATAATACCCGTTTCACAGTTTCCCTCTACATAAGCAGTGTCAATACCCAAATTAATATGGAATCCCGTAACACTTTTGTATTTACCGTCACCAGTCAAGTTCGGACAAACAATATCAGCATTTTTTTCTTTCATTTCTTCTTCAGTACCAGTAGCATCATAAGCTTTCACATTCATTGGTTTAGCAGCTTTCGATCCGGCTGCTGAACGAAATTTGGATCCCGTATGCATCACAGTGGCAAGAAGTCGCCCATCACGGCCTTCGAACATCTGATTGAAATCTTTATACTTTTCATCCTCCGGATTAATAAAAGAACCATCTGCATTCAAATAATTGTCGACCAATGATTTTGATAATCCTGCAGGTCCCTGGTTATCTATCACTCCTCCGGCAAGCAATTGGCCTAACACATGATATACACCACCATCCACGGAATATTTCTTCCAGAATACCGCTTCCGAAATTTGGGAATAATCCCCTTTATTAAATAAGTGTGCAAACGCATCTTCCGGATTAACAGCCTCATCATCAGTCTCCTTTGTATTCAAAGTCAAACCTGCAGGAAAAAGTTGCTGGTCACCCCAGTTCAATACTTCTTGAAAGAACTCGGCAGAATTATCTTCCTTAGCAAAATCAGTCCCTTTATGGTATTTTTCCCATGAGCCTTCATAAAGCGCCACTCTCATAGCCAAAATAGCAGCCGCCTCTTTGTTAATACGTAATCCCGAATATTTGCTACGGGGAAACAGACTTGCCTTTGCTTCGGGAATCTCACCGATAGCAGCCTTCAAGTCGCTTAATATAAACCGGGCAACATCCGAACGTTTCGAAGCCGGAATCTGCAAACCTTCCAATGTCGCGTTTCCATCCCAAAAATCATCCATAATAGGTATATCTCCAAAGCGGGTAAGCAAATAGAAGTGCCAATATGCACGTAAGAAATAAGCTTCTCCCCTGAGTGAAAGAACTTCATCTGTTTCCAAGTTCTCCGGAACCTCATAATGATAGAAGAAATAGTTGACATTACGCAAATTCTGATAACCCTTCTCCCAGTCAGTAGCACCGCTGAACTGATTATTCTCACCATTCAGGCGTTTGTCATACTTCTCTGCCAAAATGTTGTCACTATTCACTTCTTCTCCTCTGACACTCATACCAAATTGAGTGGGTGTCGGCAATGCGCTATATAAACCATTAATGTAGTTCTCCAGCTGTTCCCGACCTACTAAAAAGCCTTTATCTTCAGGCTGCGTCAATGGTTTCCGATCTAGAAAATCAGAACAGGCCGACAATAGCAGCCCCATGAAGGCTGTCAGGATAATTATTTTCTTTTTCATGATAGTTCCTCTCTAATTAAAATGTGACATCAATTCCAAATACAAAATTCCGGTTCATCGGATATACTCTACCATTACCATTTTGAGTCAAGGGTGAAGTAAGTCCCGGAGCGGCAGCATTGCTACCACCAACTATCCAGTTCACCTGATTGATTGTTTCGGGATCAAATTGTTTCGGCAACTTAGTGACAGTGAATAAGTTGTCGCAAGTGAAATATACTTTCAAGCCACTCAGACCCATATTCTTCACCAATTGAGGTTTAAAGTTATAAGAAACCGTCAAATTTTTCAGACGCATATAAGCCGCATTCAATAAATAACGAGTTGTATTATAGCCTGCATTCGCTTCATAGTCTTTAGTACTAGAGTCAACCAAGCGCGGTAAATATCCGCCGGGATTCTGGGCGCTGAAATAATCAAGATGTTCTTTGAAATAGCAGTTTGCACCATAAAGATACTGGGCACCTGCCATCGCGAATTGTCTCTTAGCCACTCCCTGGAAGAGAGCTGACACTTCAAATCCTTTGTATCCGGCATTCAAGTTGATACCGAAAGAATATTTAGGAGTAGCATTGCCAATCTTCTTTAGGTCACCATGATCTGCCAATGTACCTTTACCCGGATCTACTTTTCCATTACCGTCAGAATCAATGTATTTCACGTCACCACGCTGCCACCTGTCGCTTGATTTGAAAAAGCTAAGGTCCACCTTCTTGAGGTATTCATCCACTTCTCGATTGCTCATAAAAAGGTCATCTGCCTGATATCCCCATATTTCACCCAAATCCATTCCTTCATAATATCCTTTATTCCCCGGTAAGCCGGTATGGTTGTTGAAAAGCAGTCCTTCCGGGTTATTATATTTTGTAACTACCGCCTTATAGTTGAACACATTGAATCCGACACCGTAGCTAAAACCACATTTCAATTTATCCTGCCACTGTACAGACAATTCCCAACCACGATTTCGTAGCGTAGCATTATTTACCTTTGCCGCATTATCATCACTAATACCCCCGATAGCCGGAATAGCCTCAGCCGGGCCAATCATGTCATGTGTTGTACGCTGATAAATATCGGCAGTAACAGAAAGCCGGTCGTTCAGTAACATCAAGTCGATACCAAGATTGGCATTATCCACTTTCTCCCACGTAATATAAGGGCTGACCATCTTAGGTGTATTGACAATTACTCCTTTGGAAGGAGTGGCATTCACTCCCGGCAACAGCCAGGCATTGGATGAACCAGCCGACAAATCCACTAGCCCAAGATAATCATAAAGTCCTTTCGTATTTTGATTACCCAAGCGTCCATAAGAAACACGTATTTTCAGTTGGGAGAATGGAAGATTCCAATTCTTAAAATAGTCCGTATGGGCTATATCATAACCGGCAGAGAAAGAAGGGAAGAATCCCCAACGATTTCCCGGTGCAAAACGGGAAGAGCCATCATAACGCCCACTAAATTCCAGAAAATATGTCTCCTTATAGTTCCAGTTCAACTTGGCATACATACCCATCGTAGCCCAATGCGTACGGTCATCTCCCGCATATAACATACCATTGGCACTGGCAAAAGAATAAATGTCGTCAGTTAGAAGACCGTCTTTATAAGTATAGTCGCTGGAGTTTTCCTGTAATTCCATCTGGAAACCTGCCATAGCCTTAAAGAAATGACTTCCCCATTGATGAGTATAAGATGAAGACACATTGGGAGAAAGATAATAATTAAAGGCATTGCCATGGGTATAAGAACCCCATTTCGAGTTGAGGTAACTCATTCCCGGATACGCATACCCTTGATCTGTACCTGAGTTCATGACCAATCTTCCGTCTGGTTTTTCATAGGTAGGAAATCCACGCTTGAAACTATTGTCTTCCACATCAAAACGGACTTTCATTTCTCCCACTATATCCCATCCTTTCAACGGAGTAACAGTAGCAGAAAAAGACATTGCGTCCGAAATACGATTCTGTACATAATGCGATTCCTTCATATTACGAAGTTCCGTAGCGTCATTATATTGGGATTCAATCGGATAATGCGTCGGAGCATTCGGAATTGATTGTCCAACGCGTGCGTAGAAAATAAGCTGGTTTGGCATCGGACGCTTAATAATATTCAACGTTATATTATTGTTAAAATTGAATTTCAGCCAGTCATTAGCCTTAATCTGGAGTTTCGTATTTACATTGTATTTACTCAGATTATCGTCTACCTGGTCAAGCAGGCCTTCCTGATAAGTGTATCCTAGCCCTACATAATAGTTGAACTTATCCGAACCTCCCGTTACATTCAGATTGTGTGAATGACGGATAGCAGCATCTTTAAAATAGAAATCGAACCAGTCTGTATTTGCATATACTGCATCTCTCGAAGATGCCCAATCTGTCCCGAGTGCATTCGCATTTATACCCGGAAACTCTGCCGAATAAGGATTTTGCATGAACCCCTCCATCTTCTTAATAAGATCATCAGAAATTATCTGCTTATTACCTCCATTGGCAGCCATTTCATTTATGTAATTAGCATACTGAATAGAGTTCATCTGATCCGGCATATTAATAGGTGAACTGAACCCGACCGTTCCACGATAAGTGACCTGTGCCTTTTCTTTCCGACCGCTTTTCGTAGTAACCAATACTACACCATAAGCAGCGCGCGCACCATATACAGCCGCTGCAGAGGCGTCTTTCAATACACTGATTGATTCGATATCATTCGGATTTACATTCTGAAGACTCTGTTCCACTCCATCTACCAACACGTATGGTTCACTTCCATTAATAGAACCTGCACCACGGATATTGAATTTAATTTCAGCACCAGTTTCACCACCAACACCACCGGATACTGCATCTGTATCAAAATTCAAACCGGCTACGTTACCTTGCAGGGCACTTGTCAAGTCGGTAATAGGGCGGTTGACAATAGCGTCGGACTTTACAGTAGACACAGCAGCCGTAATGGTGCTACGTTTCTGCTTGTCCATACCCACTACAACAACCTCATCAAGAAGTTTTGAATCTTCCCGCAATACGAAGCGGTTGCCTTCAAGTTTTGTCACTTTTACTTCGAGGGGAGAATAACCCACGTAAGAGATGGTTAAGGTATTGCCAATTTTACCTTTGACAGAAAAGTTACCGTCAATGTCGGTCAAAGTACCTTCTTTTGCCCCTTTTACCATGACCGTAGCTCCAATAATGGTTTCCCCCTTATCATCTACCACTTGTCCTTTAATCATTTGTTGCTGTGCAAACGCTCCTGAAGGAAATAGCAAGAGCATCATCATAAGAACAACAAAGCAGCCTTGTTTTTTCATAAGCCTCTTTTTTTTCATAATACTACATTTAATAATAAAGATTCATATATTCATTAGCTAACAAAATAAGTCTCATAGACATCAGATTTAAGAATGAAGAGCCGAGATAGCTTTTCCAACTAACATTCTTGTCACAAAGGTAGAGTAGCTTTTAAAAAGAGGTATTTTAAAAATAGCCATTAAATATTCACTTTTCACCAAATCAACCCGTTCCATCGGAGAAATGGTTCTTATCACAAAAAGACAATGATTACAATATCCAACTATCCGGTTCTAACCTTACCAAAGCCCTCTTATTGAATATTCATGTTATAATCCGGTTCCATCCGTTTCAATTTTGTCTGCAAACGCCTTGATAGAAGGAAATAGCGGCTGAAAGCGAAAAAAGACGTCCCTCGCAGAAAGATACTGCAAACAAGGTAGAGTGCTTTCAGCGCATTCAGTTCTTTCAAATTAGCTGATGGATCTATATATCCAGCGTAGTAGGTATATATACTCACCACGCTGAATATATATGTCCGACAAGCAGGGTATATAGATTCATCACATGGGCAAAAGTCGGTGTTTGAACAAGTTCATAATCGAATCAAATTTCTACTCTCTGATTCCACCATCAGAGAAAGATTAGTAAAGCTATTTCGTAATTAGTTTCAACCCTATTTGAAACTAAAAGTTTCACGCCTGGAAACAAAGTGTTTCACCGTATGAAACGAAGTGTTTCACACCGAGAAACGGATTGTTTCAAGCCTTGAAACAATTTTTGAAACTAATCGCCACAGGTGAAGAGATGGTGAAGTTATTGCACTTCACCCACAAACTCCTTATTCATCGAAGAGATAGAGAAAAGGTGAAAGGGGAGATGGAAAGATGAAAAATAAATATCCAGTGGGGAAATTTATTCGATGCTGTAATGATTCAGTACTATACCGAAATGAATATTACTTTATAAGCTCTCTACTTCTTTTCCTGATAATTAACAGCTATCGAATGCTGTATCTCAAGAATTTACCTCCTCGCAAACTCTCATTTCCATACCTTTATACACTACCACAATCTTGTGTAGTTGCGTAGTGCCAATAGCGTTCTTCACCCTGTCGGTGTCAGCATAGCGGTTGGCCTGGGCAATAGCTTCCGCCCGCAATTCCTCCACCCGGCTTTCGGGGTCTTTGTATCTGGCATACTTCAGCTCGATGATGTAGCTATGGCTCATGTCAGGGTAAATCTCCAGCATGGGAGACAGGAAAATGTCAACATATCCGGATTGCGTGTCTGCTTCGGAGATGGGACGGTAGAAACGGTTTTGCGCTGTCATGGCAAGAGTGAAGCCATGTACGAAGGATTCTCCTTTCTGCTTGTCGCGCTGAGAGGCGTAGCGTTTCAGGCAATCGGCGATGTAGTCGAAGTAAGATTGCCATGCACCACGATATGCCAAGGCGGAAGATAGCTCATCTTTTTCATGGTTACTGAAACTGAGGTCGGCTTCATTGTATGTATTCAGCAGATAAGTATAGAGTTGTTCGCGCACTACCTGGTTGGGTATGATGAGTTTGGTCTTGCCTTCAAATGTTCCGCTCACGGTGAGCATGCCGAAGTAATAGAGCAGGCTCACGAAATTATCGGAATCTACAATGTTGGCAGCTGGGAAACCGTCTTTCAACTCGCCGGTGATGTATCCCTGGCTCACTAAAGTCTGGATAATGGAGGCATCGTGCGCAAACTCTTTATCCTTGCGGATAAGCATACGCAGTTTCTCGTAATCGATACGAATGTTACTTTCTATCATATTTCGCGGTGCCTTTCCGTTATTATCAATATAGTTCTTAACGAAATAGAGCACCATATTGGAGTTGTACAAGGTTGGCTGATCATAACACTCCTGCGCAAAGCAATAGTTGTCATACCACGGTTTCATAAGTTCTATCAACTCATCTACAGTGTGATGGAATGGAGCTTTAGTAGAATAATAAGTCAGCATTTCGCGGACTTCGTCCTCGGTGAAACCCATCATTGCGTTGAATTTCGGTGTGAGGGAATAGTTGGTGCCAATATTAAATCCACTGGTGAGGTCATCCATCGTGACGGGACTCACTCCGGTGATGAAGCAACGCTTGATGCTGGAATAGGTTCCGGCTTTCACCCTATTGAAGAAGGCGCACAGGTAGCCTTCCTTGTGGGTCTCTTCCGTATATCGGTGAATGCTTTCGGCATCCGAGAGGATGGCATTGGTGAAGTGGTCATATTCGTCAATGAAAAGATATATTTGCTGCCCGGCAAGTTCACACTGATGATATAGATAATCCAACTGCTCAACAGCTCCTGCTTTTTCATTCAAGACTTCCTTAATGCCTTTCGGCAGGTATTCTGCATAAATATCACAGAAATAATCGAAGCTGGTATTGCAATGTGCATCCAACCCTTGACGGTAGTTGTGCAACTCTCCACTAATTCCTGAGAAATTGAGATACAGCACCAGATAACTGTTACGGTCTCGTGTGGGATGCTTTCCGATATAGAGGTCGCCAAACAGGGCATCGAACTTGTCACGTGTACGCACATCATAATAGTGTTGCAACATGTTCAGCGTAAGGCTCTTGCCGAACCGGCGCGGGCGGATGAAAAAGAAGAATCTGTCCGATTGTTCTATTACAGGGATGAACGAGGTTTTATCCACGTAATAATAATTATCAAGACGAATATCCGCAAAGTTCATCATGCCGTATGGCAGCAACTTTCTTTCTGATGATACATATTCCATAATCCGGTGTATTTATGAGTTCACTTTTTATCAGTGCAAACAAAGATACGCTCTTTCCGCTACTTTCACAAACAAATGATTTTAAAAATGTTCTCTGCCCTGATACTCTTCCATGAGTACTGCAAGAAACAATAGATCAAAATGGACTCATCATCGTTGCTTTCTTACACACCTTATCTATAAACATGTTCATTGGGGTCGATATTGCAATGAGGTCCTTATATGCTTCGGCATATAATTCTTCCCGGCTCATACCTGTCAGATACATACTTGTTTTTATATAGGAAACAAAGGTAGTATTTATCTCCAGACCGGACATCATCCGTCGGAGTGTTTTTCTTTGAAAATTGGATATACTGAATGTAAACCAGACCCGGTTCTTCATTAGAAACATCTTACCAAACCCACAAAGAAGCACTTTTAGCGATTTTTAAAAGCCTATTGGTAAAAATTGAAACCAACCCGCTAGACAGAATCTTAAAAAACAAGTACCTTTGTATCTCACATTCCTTTAAACAACACATATTATGAAAAAACTCTGCCCTCTTATTCTTTGCACACTTTTTTCTCTTTCCGCAGCGTCCATAGAGACGGTGGATTATACTCAAGGGCTTTCCGTATGGTTCGACACTCCCAACAATCTCGATGGACAAGCTATCTGGCTACGTGCCAACGGCACAGGGGCGAATCCGGACAAAGCATGGGAAAGCCGTTCGCTACCTATCGGGAATGGCAGCCTGGGAGCGAATATCATGGGCTCCATATCCGCAGAACGAATCACACTGAATGAAAAAACTCTCTGGAAAGGGGGGCCGAATACCGCCAAAGGCGCCGAGTATTATTGGAACGTAAACAAACAGTCGTCAGGTGTACTGAAAGAAATCCGGCAGGCTTTCCTGGACGGGGATTCTAAAAAGGCGGGGTATCTCACGCAGGAAAACTTCAACGGGCTGGGAGCTTATGAAGAAAAAGACGAGACTCCGTTCCGCTTCGGTGCTTTTACCACGATGGGAGAGCTTTATGTGGAAACCGGACTCAGCGAAATCAATATGAGCAATTACCGCCGCATCCTGTCGTTGGATTCGGCGATGGCTGTGGTGCAATTTTACAAAGACGGGATACGGTATCAACGTAAATACTTCATATCCTATCCAGACAGCGTTATGGTCATGAAGTTTACTGCCGACAAAGGCGGAAAACAGAATCTTGTACTTAGCTATTGTCCCAACAACGAAGCAAAAAGCCATCTGGAAGCAGATGGAAACGACGGATTAGTATATACCGGCGTTCTCAATAACAACGGAATGAAATTCGCTTTCCGAATCAAAGCTATCCACAAAGGGGGAACACTGAAAGCAGAAAACGACCGGATTATTGTGAAGGATGCTGACGAAGTGGTATTCCTGCTTACGGCAGATACCGATTATAAGATGAACTTTGCCCCAGACTTCAAAGACCCGAAAGCCTACGTCGGCAACGACCCGTCACAAACGACTCTGGCTATGATGGACAATGCCCTGAAAAAAGGTTATGACGAGCTTTATCGTAATCACGAAGCCGATTATACCGCGCTGTTCAATCGGGTACGTTTTGAAATCAATCCGGAAATCGGCACTCCCAACCTGCCGACCTACAAACGACTGGCTAGCTATAAGAAAGGCGTGCCGGACTATCAGCTCGAACAATTGTACTATCAGTTCGGACGCTATCTGCTCATAGCCAGTTCGCGCCCCGGCAACATGCCAGCCAACCTGCAAGGATTGTGGCACAACAATACCGACGGCCCGTGGCGGGTAGATTACCACAATAACATCAACATTCAAATGAATTACTGGCCTGCGTGCCCCACCAATCTCTCTGAATGTACATGGCCTTTGATTGACTTTATACGCAGCTTGGTAAAACCCGGCGAGAAGACAGCACAAGCCTATTTCAACGCCCGCGGATGGACAGCATCCATCTCTGCCAATATCTTCGGATTCACAGCTCCCTTATCCAGCAAATCTATGGCATGGAACCTGAATCCTACCGTCGGTCCGTGGCTGGCAACGCATATATGGGAGTATTATGATTATACCCGTGACACGAAATTCTTAAAGGAAATCGGCTACGACCTTATCAAAAGCAGCGCACAGTTTGCGGTAGACCACTTGTGGCACAAGCCCGACGGGACTTACACCGCCGCTCCTTCCACTTCTCCCGAACACGGCCCGGTGGACGAGGGAGTCACTTTCGCGCATGCCGTAGTACGTGAAATATTACTGGACGCTATCCAGGCAAGCAAGGTGCTCGGAACGGACGCCAAAGAACGCAAGCAATGGGAGAATGTATTGGCAAAACTAGTTCCGTACCGCATAGGACGCTACGGTCAGTTGTTGGAATGGTCTACCGACATAGACGACCCGAAAGATGAACACCGCCACGTCAACCACCTGTTCGGATTGCATCCGGGGCATACCATCTCTCCCGTGACTACCCCCGAACTTGCACAGGCAGCCAGAGTGGTACTGGAACATCGCGGAGACGGCGCTACCGGTTGGAGCATGGGTTGGAAGCTCAACCAATGGGCACGACTGCAAGACGGAAACCATGCGTATAAACTATACGGCAACTTATTGAAAAACGGTACACTGGACAACCTCTGGGATACCCATGCGCCTTTCCAGATAGACGGAAACTTCGGCGGTACGGCAGGAATAACCGAGATGTTATTGCAAAGCCACATGGGATTCATCCAACTTCTTCCCGCTTTGCCGGATGCATGGGCAAACGGCTCAATAAGCGGAATCTGCGCCAAAGGAAATTTTGAGGTTTCCATCTCCTGGAAAGAGGGACAACTGGAGAAAGCTATCATCCATTCCAAATCCGGAATCCCCTGTAACGTAAGATACGGAGACAAGACGCTCAAGTTCAAGACCGTAAAAGGGAAAAAATACGAAATCACCTTAAAAGGGGACAAGTTAGCCGTATTATAAAGAAGGCATCTGTCCTCATAAACAAACCTGCTTTACATGAAAACCAAATACGCTGTTCTGCCAAGCCTTTTCTTTATCATACAGTTAGTCGGTGTTCTCCCTCTCCGGGCAGAACACTATTACTTTAAACAAATCTCTCTGAAAGAAGGGTTGCCTTCCAACGTGCGCTGTATTCTCCGGGATGAGCAGGGTTTCGTATGGATAGGTACCAAATCGGGACTGGGAAAGTTCGACGGGCACGAACTGAAAAGATACAAACACCAGGCAAACGACCCGAACTCGCTTCTCCACAACCTGATTTATCAGATTGCCGAAGACAAGCAACACAACATCTGGGTACTGACTGAAAAAGGTATTGCCCGTTACCAACAGCAGAGCAACGACTTCACGTTCCCCACGGACGAGGACGGGAAGAATATCACCGCCTATTCCTTCTGCCTTGTCCCGGACGGAATCCTCTTTGGCGGCAAGGACAGGATTTACAAATATAGTTATAACGATTCTTCTCTCCGGCTTCTGCAATATTTCAACGCCAACTCTTTTAAAATCAACGCTCTCAGTATGTGGGATTCAAAGACGTTGCTTTGTTGCAGTCGTTGGACAGGCATATACCTCGTAGACCTGCATACGGGAGAGCACAGACGCCCCCCTTTCGACTGCGGGCCGGAAATTACCACCATGATGACCGACAGCCGGAAAAGAATATGGATTGCCCCTTACAGCGGCGGACTTCGTTGCTATTCATACGACGGCAAACTACTGGCTTCGTACTCCACCCGCAACTCCGCCCTCAGCAACGACATCGTCCTAAGCCTCGCTGAAAGGGAAGGGCAACTGTGGATAGGAACGGATGGCGGCGGAATCAATATCCTCACCCCCGAAACCGGGGAAATCTCCCAACTGGAATATATCCCGGGACGTGAAAACTACTCTCTCCCCGCCAACTCCATTCTCTGCCTGCACAACGACCACAATAACAATATATGGGCAGGAAGCACCTGCAACGGATTGATCAGCATCCGGGAAGTGTTCATGAAAACCTACACCGACGTAGTCCCCGGCAACGACCGCGGACTAAGCAACAGCACCGTGCGAAGCCTTTACCGCCAATCGACCGACAGTATCTGGATTGGTACGGACGGCGGCGGTATCAACCTCTTTAACCCGCGTACCGAGAAATTCACCCATTATCTTTCTACCTGGAACGATAAAATAGCGTTTATCAGCGGATTCACTCCCGGAAAACTACTGATTTCCCTTTTCTCCAAAGGAGTATTCATATTCAACCCCGCAACCGGGGAGAAACAGCCTTTTACCATTGTCGACAAAGAAACTACGACACAACTTTGCAACCGGGGTAAATCGGTCAACTTATATCAGAACACCCCCAACACCGTGTTATTACTGGGCGACCATGTCTACCAGTATCACCTGAAAGAAAAGAAATTCGACAAGGTCACCGGAGAAGAAGGGAAAAGTATTGTCGGCACGCTCGTCCCCTTCAAGCACGAGAACAACCGGACTTACATCAACGATTTCAAACATATCTACGAACTGCACGATGGGGATTCCTTGCTGCAAACAACCTTCGAATGTTATCAGGATACCGTAATCAGTTCGGCGTCACACGACGAGCACGGCGATTTCTGGATAGGAAGCAATTTCGGCCTTATCCACTACAACCCCGTTTCCCAAAAGCAGACGCACATCCTTACCAACCTGTTTACCGAAGTCAACATGGTGCAATGCGACCAGAGGGGCAAAGTATGGATAGGTGCGGATAATCTGCTTTTCGCCTGGCTTATACAGGAACAGAAGTTCGTTCTCTTCGGAGAGTCGAACGGAGCTATCCAAAACGAATATCTGCCCAACGCCCGGTTGGTAAACAATGAGGGGGATGTCTATATCGGCGGTGTAAAGGGTATGCTGCGCATTGACGGCCAGCTGCTGCTGAATACATCGGAAATGCCGGAACTGCAACTGTTGGATATTATCATCAATGGTGAGCCTGCACAGAACAAACTATATAGTCATCCGGCAGCAATCTCTGTCCCATGGGACAGCAATATCACCATCCGAATCATGTCGAAAGAAGAGGATATCTTCCGTAAGAAAGTCTACCGCTATCGGATAGAGGGGCTGAACGACCAGTATATCGAATCGTACCAGCCGGAATTGGTAATCCGGTCGTTACCACCGGGCAATTACAAGATTATGGCTTCATGCACAGCGAAAGACGGCAGCTGGATTCCCAACCAGAAAATACTAGAACTAACCGTACTTCCGCCATGGTATCGCACGTGGTGGTTCATTCTCGGTTGCACCATTCTCATTGCCACCATAATCATCGAAACTTTCCGCAGAACATTGAAACGTAATCAGGAAAAACTGAAATGGGCGATGAAAGAGCATGAGAAACAGATGTACGAGGAAAAGGTACGTTTTCTTATCAATATCAGCCACGAACTACGGACTCCGCTGACGCTGATTCATGCGCCACTCAATCAGATTTTGAAGTCGCTCTCTTCCGGAGACAGCCAATATCTGCCGTTAAAAGCCATCTACCGGCAGGCACAACGGATGAAGAACTTGATTAATATGGTGCTCGACGTGCGGAAAATGGAAGTAGGGGAGAGTAAACTGCAAATTCAGCCTCATCCGCTCAATCAATGGATTGAACACGTTTCGCAGGATTTTATCAGTGAGGGGGAAGCAAAGAATGTGCATATCCGCTATCAGCTCGACCCACGGATAGAGAAAGTTAGTTTCGATAAGGACAAATGCGAGATTATCCTAAGTAACCTGCTTATCAATGCCTTGAAACACAGTCCGCAGGACACGGAAATAACGATTGCTTCGGAACTGCTACCTGAAGAAAACCGGGTGCGTATCTCCGTCATCGACCAAGGATGCGGACTGAAGCAAGTGGATACGCACAAGCTCTTTACCCGCTTCTACCAGGGAACGGGAGAACAGAGCGGAACAGGAATCGGCTTGTCTTACTCCAAGATTCTGGTGGAACTGCACGGCGGCTCTATCGGCGCACAGGATAATGAAGAAACCGGAGCCAGCTTTTTCTTTGAGTTGCCGTTGAGGCAGGAACCGGAAGAAGTCACCTGCGAGCCAAAGGCTTATCTGAACGAATTGATGATGGATGATAACAGCGGGCAGCCGTCCGCGAAAGAGGTATTCGACACCACTCCATACACTATTCTCGTAGTGGATGACAATCCGGATATGACAGACTTTCTGAAAAGAACGTTCGAAGGATACTTCAAACGGATAATTATCGCCGGAGACGGGGTGGAAGCCCTTCAACTGGTCAGAAGCCATGTCCCTGATATTATAGTCAGTGACGTAATGATGCCCCGGATGAACGGGTATAAACTTTGTAAAACGATTAAAGAGGATATCAATATCAGCCACATCCCAGTCATTCTGCTAACTGCCAGAGATGACAGGCAAAGCCAAATAAGCGGTTACAAGAATGGAGCGGACGGATATTTAAGCAAACCTTTCGAAGTGGAAATGCTAATGGAACTTATCCGCAACCGGTTGAAAAACCGGGAATATACCAAGAAAAGGTATCTGAATGCAGGATTAATCCCCACACCGGAAGAAAGTACAATCAGCCTGACAGACGAAACATTCCTGATTAAACTGAATAGTATCATCCAGGAAAATATAGATAATACCAACCTGGGCATCCAGTTTATCTGCCAGGAAGTAGGATTGGGCCGTTCTTCGCTTTATAACAAACTGAAAGCACTTACAGGCATGGGAGCGAACGAGTATATCAGTAAGCTCCGTATAGAAAAAGCTATTACATTGATATCCGGCACGGATATGCCCTTCTCTGAAATTGCAGAGAAAACAGGGTTTACCACTCCGAGTTATTTCAGTACGGCTTTCAAGCAATATACCGGGGAAACACCCAGTCAATATAAAGAAAGAAAAAAGAAAGGTCTGGCTGATAAATAATACCATCATTATTCTTTATGCTGGCTGAAGTTTCCGGCTGCAAGCCAATTCGCCGCATATTGACCGATTAACAAACGGGCTGCCACAGAATCACTTCTCCGGCAGCCCTTCTTTCATTAAATTAGAAAACAGAGAGTATGATACAGTTTATTCCTGACCTCCTCCTAAAGCACGGTATAGGTTAATTAAACTTTGTATTTCAGTAAAATGATTGGCCGTCTGCGACAGTTGCGCACTAAGCAACGACTGCCGGGAGGTAAGCACTTCCAGATAGGTTGTATTACCATGCTCCATCAACAGAGTAGTGCTTCGCAGAGCCGTTTGCAGGGAAGTGATCTGTTTATCCAGCAAGATTCTTTTTCCCTGACTGGTTTGATAGGCAATCAACGCATCATTCACCTCACTACCGGCATTGAGCAACGTTTGCTGAAAACCGAGCGCCGCTTCTTCCTGTTGCGCACGGGCGATGCGGTATTGTGCCACCACCTGTCCTCTGTTAAAGAGCGGCTGCGTAAGCGAACCTACCGCTGACGCGAGAAACTTGCCCGGATTGATAATCATCGCCCCAGCAGAGTTTGTCCATCCGGCACTCCCGCTCAAAGTGATGGAAGGATAGAAAGCCGAACGTGCCGCATTGGTGCCATAGAACGCCGCTTCCAGCGTCCGCTCTGCCGAGCGGACATCCGGACGGGAAGAAAGCATCCGTACAGGAATCCCTATCGAGAAGTCGGCAGGAAACTGTTGCTTTGCCAATAGGAGTGTAACTTTAGACAACTCAATTAGATGTATATGTAACATATAAAAAATATTTTCATTTATTCTTGAGTCCACTTGAAAAAGCTTTTTTATCAGAAATTAACGTCCTACAGATACTACTAAAAGAGGGCAAAAGTGCTAAAATGCACTTTTACAAGTGGGCTCATTCTTTTATATATGTGTAAGTCATAATCCGATTTATGCACAAATAAACCATTGCAAACAATAGAAGGGTTTGAAGCATCAGATGCATGGAGTATACAGTTTCTCGGATGTTGGGAACAAGAAACGTTGAATCAGATAGCAGACTGGCTATTTTCTACAGATAACGATGAAAATGGATTTCCTAAAGGAATTGGATTATCAATATGGTGCTTTTATTCTTAACTTCATCTATACTGATTGATATTCAACACTCTAATTAACTTGTAACCATCAAAAACATTGCTTACCTTTGTGTTACAGAGATATTTGAAATTATACAGAGCAATGCAATCCGTAGCAGTACTTCCGCTACTTAATCGTTACCAGCTTCTTTTAGAACGCCTTTTAACTCTTTGATTTAAAAAAAATAAAAGCAACTATTCCCTTTTAATAATTAAAAGGACACTTGACCTATGTGTTTCGACAAATAATGTTAGACAATCAAAATATAAAACCCTCGTTTCCGCGGATGTATCATTATAAATACTAATAATTTCAGTTAAATAATAACACCTCAATTACTTTATAAGGCTGATTCTCGACAATAAAAAAATGATTGAGCGCTTATGGAACAATCCTTTCTTACCAGCAAATATGTATTACAACCGGAAACAAGATTACTATGTCAACACTATGGGGTAGCACTTTGAGTTCATTCGAAAAGAGAGGCGCGTATCAAAGCCGGGATATGGGTCGACACCTAGCATTTATCGCGCCAGACGGTACTCTTAATATCCTTTGAGAGGAAAGTGCCACAAGTCAAAAAGGAATCGGAACTATAAGCCCTTACTCCTTTAATAAGCCGCATTTGAGCTTTTGATGAGCGAGGCGGGAATAGGGTATAGAAGTAAAAGACCTATAGAACTTAAAGCCGTCTTTGGACATATTAAAAAGTACGGGAAGTTACGTAGGTCCAGCCCTAGAAGGATAGAGAGGGCTAGTTTAGAGTTTGGAATAAAGGCTCCCGTATATAGCCTGATAAAATTGGTGGCATTAACTCTGACCAAACTGTTTTCACATCTATTTTTTTGTACTAAAACAGACTATTAATGTAAACTTTGTATATACACAGAGACTGTTGAAAGTAACATAGAACTATTTTTATAGACCATAGAAGAGTATTTTACAAAAAAGAGACTATCGAACTTTTTGTTGTTAGGCAGCCTCTTCTTTAGTAATTACAATCTGACGGAAAACAGAAGAGTTCTTTTTCTATGCTCAAATACCTTTAAACTTGGCAGATTTCAGTTCCTTACTATTTCCTCCAATCATAATTTCAAACTCTCCCGGTTCAAAGACATATTCAAGGTCATAATTATAGAACTTAAGCAAATCTGTGATTATCTTAAAACGTACAGTCCGGGACTCGCCAGCTTTCAAGAATATCTTTTCAAAACCTTTCAATTCTTTTACTGGACGAGTAACGCTACCTACAACATCCCGGATATATAGCTGTACAACTTCCGCCCCGTCGACAGTACCGGTATTAGTAACATCAATGCTAGCTACCAATTCTGTTCCTGCGTCAATAAGAGACGTACTCAAGCTTATCTCGCTATATTGGAAAGAGGTATAGCTTAAACCATATCCAAACGGGTAAAGCGGGTCATTACTGACATCCAGATAATTGCTCCGGAATTTTTCAAACCATCTGCCTTCGGCCAGCGGACGCCCCGTACTCTTGTGATTGTAGTATAAAGGTATCTGCCCGACATTTTGAGGATAGGTCACAGGAAGCTTTCCACTGGGATTTACATCACCAAATAACACATCCCCAATAGCAGGAGCCGCTTCCGTGCCACCAAACCAAACATTCAGTATGGCAGGAACATTCTCATTCTCCCAGCCGATTGTCATGGGACGACCAGAGAACAGGACTAGTACAACCGGTTTGCCCGTAGTCAATAATTCCCGAAGCAATGTTTTCTGAACTTCCGGTATCCCTATGTCCGTACGGCTACTCGACTCTCCGCTCATTTCCGAAGATTCACCCAATGCGGCAACAATCACATCTGATTCTCCGGCTATCTTCAATGCTTCTGCCAGCATTTGTTCATCCGTTCTCTTTTCCCGCTCCCTACCTAACGACCGACCGAATACAGTAGCATTCTTTTCATTCATCTCATCAGCCATCAGATGACTACCTTTTGCATATACCACGCGGACGTTATTTCCTGCAACAGAACGGATTCCTTCTATCAATGTCATGGGCTTGTCCAAATCGGCAGCTACACTCCACGTACCTACCATGTTTGACCTCGAATTTGCCAACGGTCCTATAACGGCAATCGTCCCCTGCCTTTTAAGAGGTAACACATTCTCCTTATTTTTTAAAAGCACAAAACTTTCAGCAGCAACCTTCCGTGCTATCGCACGATGTTCGGAAGTGAATATATTCTTCACTGCTTCAGCAGATTTACAATACTTGTAAGGATCGTGAAATAAACCTAGCTTATATTTAGCCTCCAATACGCGCCGGCAAGCTCTGTCTATGTCCTCCTGAGAAACTTTCCCTTCATCCAATGTCTGCAATCCCTCACTCACCATATCCATATCGACACCTGCCTTCAAAGCCCTCGCGGAGACTGTGGGCAAATCACCAATACCATGATCTACCATCTCGCTGACACCAGTATAATCAGTCACGACAAAGCCATTAAATCCCCATTGCTTACGCAGCACATCGGTCAGCAACCATTTATTAGCTGTAGCAGGCACTCCGTCAACTTCATTGAACGAAGCCATCACACTACCGACCCCAGCTTCTATGGCAGCTTTATAAGGATACATATATTCGTTGAACATACGAATACGGCTCATATCGACCGTATTATAGTCACGACCAGCTTCACTTGCCCCATAAAGTGCATAATGTTTGACACAGGCCATTATGTTCGAGTCTTGTTTATATCTTAATTTACCCTTCCCTTGATAGCCATTCACCATAGCCTCAGCTATCCGACCACCTAAGTATGGGTCTTCTCCGCCTCCTTCTGCCATACGCCCCCAACGCGGATCGCGGCTAATATCCACCATCGGACTAAAAGTCCAGCAAATGCCGTCGGCACTAGCCTCAACAGCGGCAAGACGCGCTGATTGCTCAATAGCACTCATATTCCAAGTTGCTGCAAGTCCTAACGGGATAGGGAAAACAGTCTCATAACCATGAATAACATCCATTCCAAACAGCAAAGGGATATGTAAGCGGCTTTCCTCCACAGCAATACGTTGCATTTCACGTACCTTGTCTTGCCCCTTTATATTAAACAAGCCGCCAACTTTACCTGCACGTATCTTTGCAGCAACATCACTATTTTTTGCCTGCCCTGTCACAATATCTCCGGACACGGGAAGATTCAGTTGCCCCAGTTTCTCTTCAAGAGTCATTTTCGACATCAATGCATGAATATATTCATTCATCGCCTGATTCTCATCCTCTTCCTGAGCATGTACAACTATCAAAGAGAATATCAAGCAAGAAAGCATGAAAACCTTTTTCATAACCTAGTTTTTAATATGATCACTTAAGAAGCCTATTTTTTTCAACCCATCCTTAATTTCCGGAATATTCATAAAAAGATTCCACAGAAGTTTGGAACGGTAGTTTTCGACCATAACAACGACAGGTCCCTCATCAACAGATATATACTCCGTACTATACCACTTCTTACTAAGATTAAATCCTGTCACAAATCCGTTGTCTCCCCATATACGGTCACCCAATTTATAATAATAATAACGTAAAGCTGCCATTGACTCTTCCGGTGTATACGGCATGGCCGATATAGCCGCATATGGAGCTATCACTCCAAAATCTTTTGCCGGCGAAAACTCTACGTAACCTTCATTTCCATTACAAGCCGACAACCCCCAGCAGTTCGCGCCATAACCAGTATATTGCTTTGGATTATCAACACAATAGAGGTAATTGATTTTAGCCTGATTGAACACCTGTTGTTCATAGTCATTGCCATACATATCCGTCAAGCCATGCGGATCAATTCCCATAAATGAGAAGAAAGTAAAGAATAAGGGACCACCATACTCTCTGCCGAATGGCAATGTCAGCCCGTAATATTCTTCATTTGTCACTATTTGCTGATCGGCCAACCAACCATATCTGTAAGCATCAACAGGAATGGGATGACTTGGAGACAACATAGCCAGCAGATATGTAATGAAGCATTCATTCCAACCCGAAATAGGCATCCCCATTTCCCAACCGTGGTTAGGACTCCAATGCCAGCAAAGCTGAGTCTTCTGTTCGTTAAGATACCACTCCCAATCCACACCTTCCCAAATGGAAGTAATATCAGCACATAACCCTTGTTCCGCATCACTCTCTGAACTGAAATAAGCCCTTGCTGCCAATAAACCTTGTATCAGGAAAGATGTTTCAACAAGGTCGGCACCATCGTCTTTCTCACTGTACGGCCAAGTTTCTCCGGTATTTCCATTAATCCAATGAGAGTAGGCTCCGTGATAGGTAGTACATCTATCTTTGAGGAATGATACAATTTTACGGATATGGCTAAAGCCTTCGTCATAGGTTATAAACTCCCGTTCGATAGCAACAATCGTAGCCATGATGCCAAATCCGGTAGCTCCCGTCGCCACTTTATCAACGGAATTAGGCAACGATATTTCACGCGGCATTCCACATACAGGATGAGCATTCTCATAGAAATAACGGAAAGTCTGACGTTGCACCAAATCAAGTAATTCTTCATCACTAATTATCGGAAATTTATCCGACTCATCAATTCCTATAGTGACAGGATAGCTTTTCCCTGATGCAATGACCGTACCGGATACAGAACGTAACTCCTGCCAGACAATTAAGGTATAAGACGCCTGTTCTATCAGTTTTCCACTATTCATCAAGGTTATTTTCGATCCATCAAAAAACATATCAAAAGGCTCTTTCAGCCCCAGTGAATTAACCACATATACATTCTCACGCGCCGAAGTTTCATCAGGAGTTTGTGAGAAAACAAGCTCAAACTTCAAGAGATTCTCAAAACCATCACCGTCTTTCTTGAAATCGGTAACAGAGAAGCTCGTATCGGGTTGTAACAGGTTATCTTTTTCACATGCCGTCAACACAGGCAACAGCAGCAGACATAGAAATATAAACTTTCTCATTACTATATTTTTCATACCAGTCATAAATTAATCTTTCGAATGATATAATGCATTTACTTCATCGGCTGATAAAGCACGATCATAGAAATAGAACTGATCCAACATGCCGGTATAATATCCCGCCCAATCCTGAACACCTGTGCCCGATGTAGAACTAGGAACAGTCTGAAACTGCAACGTACCGATTATTATGTTACCCACATTATCGAATTGTAACTTATCCATATTATCGAAAACCTGACGATAAATCTGCACACTATTATGATAAGCCCTAAACGTTGAGGTGGCACCGTCATAAGTGAAAACCGCATGTATCCATTTGTTAAATGCATCAGTGAACCATATCGGTTCCACCCACACTTCCTGCCTGCCAGTACTACGCACGCTGACCAAATGTAGTTTAAAGTAGGCGTCATTCTGATGAATAAAGTCATTTTCGTCTTTCTTTTCCATAAATATCTCAAGATTACCCCAAAACTGGGTTGTCTCCGGGATACTGAACATGCCGATAGTCTTGTCATTCTTCGGAGCCTTCATCCAAAAGGCCACGGTCCATCCGTCAAGATTGGAGAGTTCATTCACTACACTGTTCTTGATTGACGGATAGGGTTTATAAACAATATAAGGCGACTCTCCCGATAGTCTGGCTGCCAGCCCTTTCATCCCCATACCATAGTTCAACTCGACTCCTTCGGACAAAACTGGTATAAACTGATAGTTGCTTTTGTCGAACGGTTCACCATCAAACGGCAAATCCAATTTCAAAGGTTCATACTCACCTGTCGGCTCAAGACCTGCCTCGGGATAATTAAAATCCGGTTCATCGTCCAAATCTTGATAACAGGCTTGCATAGCGAATATGGACAATAACAGAAGGATATATAGTATATTTTTCATATTGTGGTCTTTTTCTTATTGATTATTTATAATTCGGATTCTGCACCAATACACCATTGCAACGGTCTATTTCATTTTGCGGGATAGGCAGAAGGGCGTGCTTAGCCTGATACCCCTTAGGTCCAAGTACTGTAGAAGCAATATCCCATCTGACCAAATCATAAAAACGCCCGTATTCCATACCTAGTTCCACACGACGTTCGTGACGGATAGCATCACGCAACTTCGCCTGATCTGTTTCTGCAACTTCGGGTAATACTTTCAATGTTCCTCTAGCACGTGCCCGTATCATCTCCAACCAGTCAAGAGCCTCTGTGGTATATCCCAACTCATTAGCCGATTCGGCTGCCATCAATACTACATCCGCATATCGTATCAACCGGATATTGACCCAATAGCCGTGAAGTGAATAGCGTGTTCGTAATTCCGGACTACAATAGACTTTTTTATTGTTATACGGCGAAATAACATCGCCTCCCGTAACCGGCTTTTCTCCCCAAGGTTTGTTTGCCGGAATACTGCTCAACTCGCCGGCACCACGAGCCACATAAAGAAACGTTTCATCTCTACGGGGATCTCCTGCCTCAAACTCTTCATAAAGTGACTGGGTAGGTACATTCCATCCCCAACCCAAATCCCAAGAACCGACACCACGTACTCCCTGCATCTCGGCTAACTGACTTCCGATTCTGACATCCTGTTTCATTGCATCAGTTGCTGTACACTGCAATTCGAACACAGATTCTCCGCTATTCTCCCCTTCCTCACGAAATATCTTTTCATAGGGAGTATCAAGATTATAAATACGAGAATCAACTACTTGTTTAGATAACGTGTACATATTATTCCAGTCACTACGCATCATATATGTACGGGCATGAAGGGCAACCGCCGCACCCCATGTCAAACGGCCGATATACTGCGAAGGCCATGATTGTGGAAGATATGTAGCGGCAAACTCAAGATCGTTGTCAATCAGTGTATAAATCTCCGATGCCGGTGACTTCGGAATAATCGTTTCTTCCGGACTCTCCACCTTAAAATCAATCTTCGGAACATCACCAAATGCACGCACCAGATTGAAGAAGGCATAAGCACGGAAAAAACGGGCTTCGGCTTTGCTAATTGAATCTGTTTCTACAGAAGGCCCCTGATTAATAGCATCAATCACCGTATTGGCTTTGTTTATAACTTCATAGTTGGTAGTCCAGTATCGTTGCAAATACTCATTGGAAGTAAGGTATTGAAAGTTGTCATACATAGCTTCCTGTTCAGAACCATCGCTGGGAGTACTTCCTTTATCCGCATCGTCCGAGCGTACACTTTCCACTAGCAAGGCAGGAAGTCCTGCTGTAATCCCCCAATCACGCATTAATCCGTAAATGACGAACACTTGCGACTCATAAGAACCGGCTGGTGTGTTTTCTTCGTTAGCAATGCCCTGTGGCTTCAAATCGAACCAATCGGAACAACCGCCGGCAATCATTGCCGCTACAATAATAATAAAGTTCCTATATATATTTTTCATATCCAAATATTTTTTCTAATTAGAAAACAATGTTTAATCCAAAAGTATAGACTGCCGATACAGGATATGTATTACCGTCATCAACTCCGAAACGTATGGCACTACCACTGATCTCCGGAGTATAAGCAGAATTCTTTTTCCATGTAAAAGGATTCTGTATATTAGCAAAAACTCGCAGGGACTTGAGGTGCAGCTTTCTTTGCAGGCTTTTATGTAAAGTATATCCAAGCTGCACATTACGCAAGCGGAAGAAACTGCCGTCTTCAATATTATAAGTGGATGCCAAGCTATTATTTGCTCGCGAAGGATCAAGAATAGGTTCCCAATTGGAAGTACCTTCACCATGCCAACGGTTCATACGTTCCGAGCGATAGTTCAACTGGGCATAGGAACTACTTCCCCACATACGGAAAATTTCATTACCATAAACTCCCATAAAGTCCACTGCCAGATCGAAATTCTTATAACTCATGTTTACATTTAGCCCGTAAGTAAAATCAGGAGTAGGGTTACCAATCATCGTACGGTCCTGATCGTCTATCTTATGGTCATTATTCAAGTCTTTATACTTCAAGTCGCCAGGGTTAACTTCAAAAGTAGCGATCGGCGAATCAAATATATCCCGGTAATTCTGGTAAACCCCTTCAACTACGTAGCCATAAAAAGAGCCAATCGGATAGCCTTGAAGAGTCCACGACGGGCCATCTATTATATTGTATTTAGGATTGACCAGAGAAACTACTTTATTTCTTATCGTTGTAAGATTTCCACCGACGGAGTATTTGAAGTCACCTATTTCATCTCTCCAGTTAAGTGTTAGTTCAAAACCTTTATTTTCAACTGTACCCACATTCTTCAATCCGGGAGTTGTGCCCACAGGTCCCGGAATGGTTGTAAGTATCCCCTCTGTGCGTTTATGGTAGTAGACAGGCTCTATTTTCAACCGGTTTGAGAGAGTATAAAGTTCAATCCCCACCTCCCAGGCTTTTGTCTTTTCCCAATGGAGATCGGGGTCTGCTAGATAAGCCGGTCCTTGCCCGAAAATGATATTATCCCCAAAGACGGCAGAAGAACCGTTTTCATAATTCGGATATGCAGGATAAGGATTGCTGGTACCGGTAGCATCACTTCCCAATACTCCATAGGAAGCTTTTACTTTCAGATAGTCTATTACTTTCTGGTGTTTCATAAATGTCTCTTCACTCATCACCCAACCGGCACCGAAAGAATAGAAGTCATCCCATGTATTACCGGTCTTGTAAAATACAGACGAACCGTCACGACGATAAGATACATTCAGAAGATATTTACTTTTATAATTATACATCGTACGAAACAGGAAAGACATCATAAAACGTTCCCACTGACTGCTTCCATTTGATGAGGTATCGGCATCACCTATAGAAATGTACCATGAATTCTTATCGTCCGATATAGGATAACCATTCGGTTTTTGTCCTCTTCCTGCGTTCAGGCTACTATATTCGTTATAGTTTGTAGAAAGTCCGGCAGTAACATCAAACGAATGCATTTTATATTTCTTTTTGTACGAAAGCAGATAATCGCTTTGCGCTGTAACCCAATTTTCTTTAGATTGCCAGACAGACGTCAGATACGGTGTTTTCTCTTCTATCCCCCCTTCGATGTCGGGGTTGTAGAAAGCGATAAGCGGAGAGTAACCACGAGCCTGATTGGCTTGTATATCTGCCGAGAAAGTAGCTTTAAACGTAAAGTCTTTGAGGAACTTGATTTCGCCGAAGACACTTCCGCTTCCACGATAATTCTTCTCTATTTTAGTATTAGCCAATATTTCCGCTTCCATCATTGGATTTTGTATCTGTGCACGTTGAAAATCGGGCATTGAATAGTATAACCCATATTGCTCGTTATAAACCGGAGCAATAGGAGCAGCTTGCAAAGCTCTTTCTATACTTTTGGTATCAGCGGGCAACGTCCGGGCACCGGTCACCTGAAGCCCCACTTTAAGAAAGGAAGCAAGTTGATATTCATGATTAAAGTTAATAGAGAAACGCTTATACTTTTCATTCCTTACACTGCCTTCTTCATATACATGTCCTATACCCAAATAGGTTTTACTACGTTCGCCAGCACCGGAAACACTCACATTCGTTGTGTATATTGCAGCAGATGAGTTGAACATCTCATCCTGCCAGTCTGTGTTGGCATTCCAGGCAGTGTAGTCATACGGAATGGTGATTCCCTGATTGGCTCTTTGCTCTGTGTACAATTCGCGAAACTGGAAAGCATCTGTCAACTTCACCTTATTAACCACCCTTTTAAAACCGAGTGAAGTATTTATGTTTACGCTAAATCCTTCTTTCGCCCTTTTGGTTGTAATAGCAATAACACCATTAGCTCCTCTCACTCCGAAAATAGCCAACGATGAAGGATCTTTCAAAATATCCATCGTTTCAATATCAGCGGGATTCAAATAATTGATGTTATCAGTCAGCAGTCCGTCGACCACATATAGAGGCTTATAACCGTTCACTGAATTAGTTCCTCTAATACGTACTTCCGGATCCTGCCCGGGACGGCCGTTGCTTACCACCTGCACACCCGACACAAGTCCCTGTATGGATGCCAACGGATTAATGGAAGGTTTATTGGCCAACTGCGTGGTGTTGACACTTGCTATTGAACCGGTAAGATCTCGTTTCTTGGCAGTACCATAACCTATAACAACCACTTCCTCTGTCTCAAATACGTTATCTTCCATCTCCACATTTACAATCCGGTCTGCCCGCCGGGTAATGCTTTTGTAACCTACATAGGTAAAGGTCAAATCGGCATTTACCGGCACCTGCTGAATGACATAAGTTCCGTCTAAAGAAGTGACTGTGCCGTTTTGTGTTCCTTCGACTACTACGGCAACCCCAATCAAAGGTTCACCGCTTCCTTTTTCAGTAACTCTTCCGGTCACTTTTATACCATTTTGGGCAAAGGCTCCTATCCCCAAGACGAGCATAAACGAAGCAAAAAGTATTCTCATAAATTATTAATTTTAGGTTTCACATTATGATTTGACACAAAGGTAGGAGATAGAAAGACTGACCTTTGACAAAAGCTATCATAATTTGGTATGAAAGCTATCATATTTGCCCCAACCACTGGTAGGGCAAGCTATTCCTCTTTTTTAGGTATAATGGAACTAGGGTTATCACCGAAATATTTCTTAAATACGGTACTGAAATATTTAGCATTGATAAAGCCCGTCATGTTTGCAACAGCGGGAACCGTATATCTTCCGGATGCCAGCAACTCCTTGGCATGACGCAGCCTTATAATACGAATAAATTCACTGGGTGATTGTCCGGTGATAGCCTTCAACTTCTCATAAAACAACGTGCGGCTCATGGCCATTTTCTGGCAAAGTTCATTGATTGTAAAATCCGAATTATCCACATTATCTGTCACCAACCTTATCGCTTTTTTCAGAAACTCATCATCAAAAGAGTTGGGCAAAGGCATTGTTTCCTCCACCAGTTCATTCTCCTTGAGAAACATGGAAGAAAGATAATATTGCTGCATTTTCCGTCTGGTATGAAGCATATTGTTTATCTTGAACCGCAGTACATCAATATCAAAAGGCTTCGTGATATAATCATCAGCTCCCGACTCAAAAGCACTGATAAGATTTTCGTGACGCACAGAAGCCGTCATCATAATCACAATCAAGTGAGAAGTCTCAAAATTCATTTTAAGTCTGCGGCAGAGTTCAATTCCGTCTATAGCTCCCATCATCACATCCGAGATAACAACATCAACCACTTTCTTTTGAAGAAAATCGAGTGCTTCTTCTGCCGACCTGACAGCAAATATCTTATACTCGGACGAAAGAGAATTAATCAGATAATTGCGCATGTCCTCACTATCTTCGACCAATAAGATACATTCCTGCCCTTTACTATGCTCATTTTGATCACGAACATTTTCCTGCTCAGCTCCCATATCCATATCATTACTCAAAACACAGCCTTTCGCTTCAATATATGGTATCTTCAACCGAAAAGTGCTTCCATCGTTCTCTTGGCTGGTAAATGAAAGCTTACCATTCATCTGCCTGGCTAGACGGCGGGCAATGGCAAGTCCGATGCCCGTACCTATTTCACTACTATTTATTGCATTATCAGTACGATAGAAATCATTGAGTATCTTTTTATGCTCTTTACGGGGAATCCCAATTCCGTTATCTTCAACTTCAAACAACAGATATCTGCCATGTAGCCACATACGCAATTCTACACGGCCGTCCTTTTTAGAATACTTGATAGCATTGGATATCAGATTATCCAGAATATGGTCAAGTCTTTCAAAATCCACTTCTGCGAAAACTGTATTTATAGGTAGAGAAACCTCTATCGCTACATTCTTTTTTTCTCCGACAATACTAAACTCATCCGCTTTCTGAGTAAGATAAGATACAATATCGACCGGACTATAAGAAGGCTTAGTAAGTGCGGCCTCCATTTTCTGAAAGTCTAGCAAACGCGTTACAAGAGAATAGAGCTTATCACTGTTCTTCAGAGCCATATTGAGGTAATACTTTCCGGGAAAATCATTTCCTGAGATTTTTTCCATGTCCCTTAAAGGTGCGATAACCAATGATAAAGGAGTCCGTATATCATGGGCGACATGAATGAAAAAGTTTATTTTATCATTGAATCGCAAATTCTCATCACGCGTTTTATAATATTTTACGATCCAATAAACAAATATCGAGAATAGTGCCAGATAAAGTATTTTGGCCCATATCGTATTCCAAAAAGGATACAGAATTTTTATATCCACACTTTTGTGAGCCACACATGACAAAGAGTTCTGATCAATACACATTACACTGAATTTATATTTACCTGGGGGGATATTGGTGTAATCAGCCCTCGTGTAGCTATCTGCCGGTGACCAACCGGCGTCAAAGCCTTCCAACCTATACTTATAGATATAATTTCCTGACCGGTACACATCCACAGAAACAAAATCAATCGAAAAAGAATTCTGATTATGCTTGAGAGTTATAGTCTCTGTCAGATTAATTCTTGATGAAAGTATATCAGGATTACTCTCTGAAGTAATGGTGTTATAAAAGACACGAAAATTTGTAAAAACCAGATTTAAAGAGTTATCATACACCTTTACTTCTTCCGGATTGAAAGAAAAAGCTCCCGAAGTACTACCAAAAGCCATATTACCATTCTGCAACCGGTGAGCTGACGAAAAAATAAAACTCTTGACTGGAAGATCAGCTATATTAAAAAGGAACTTTTTAGCGAAAGGGTCAAAACAGAAGATACCATTTCCCGAACTTATCCACAGACGCTGGTGGCTGTCCGGCAGGATTGCATAGATAAAATTAGACGGAAGCCCGTCTTCAGTAGAATAGTTTGTAATTTGGTGGGTATGATAGTTAAAGCAGATAAGTCCTCCCCCCGAAGTGGCGAGCCATAATTCCTGGCCCATTGCTATGCCGGCGTAAATATAGTTGTTTGTTTCAATATCAAGTTTGGAAGTATCATCCAGAAAAGAAGTGATCTCACCACTATTCTTATCAAGGATACGGATACCGTCCGAAGTACTGACCAATAGAGAATCAGCATTGATGGCATAAAGCGAATTGACACCTCTAACATCATAAAAGGTTATTTTCTCAGCAGGAGAGTTGGACGCTGTAATACAGGCCAATTGGTTAAACAGGCCGCCAAACCATATCTTCCCTTCCGTATCAACTAAAGAAGCATATATACAGTCTGTTTTGCTATAATTCTCCAGCGAATTTATTCTCCGTATTATCCCCTTGTCTTTATTGATACAGCTTATACCTGTCCCGAAACCTCCGCACCATACATTTCCGTGACGGTCTTCGCACAAAGTGAGATAAGTCTTTCCATTATCAATAAAATGTTGCCACGTTTTATTCTGCCGGCAAATGCTTATTCCGGAACTGGTGGCATACCATATATCTCCGTCACGGTCCTCAAGTATGGCATGCACCTGATCATTAAGTAGTGACTGGGGATCATTAGGCTGATGTTCTTCAAGTTTGTACCAGCTCGAAGTGTACACAATAGTTAGCCCACCGGTATATGTTGAAACCCATACTTTGTCGCTGTCAACAAATATATCATATACTTCATTACTCCTCAACTTTTTAGTATCAAACTCACGTTCAGAGAGGTACAGTCTAGCATTTCCCTGTGACTCATCAATAAGATAAACTCCAGCTCCATCCAAACCAGCCAAAAGAATATGGGAATTCAACCTGGCGATCGTTCTTACAGGGGAATCAGGAATAATGTTTAAATACTTCTGGTTAATAAATTCATCCTTATTCAAATCCAAGCACTGAAGCCCTGCATTGAACGTGCCGATCCAAAGAAGTTTGCTACCCTTATCATAATAACACTTCTGTACACTTTGTCCTTCACAAAATGTTCCGGTTTCTCTGATAAGGCTTCCCTTAATCTCTACAATCCGCCCCCCTTCACTAGTATTTATCGCAAACTCTCCGTTTTCAAGTTCGGTTATGGAGTTTATGAACACATTCTTAAGATAATCAAGCCAAATAAACGTACGGTTCTCGCCACGCATATCAAGATAGTACATTCCACAAGTGGTAGCTATCCATATCACACCATTATCACCAATATACAGATCATTGATGCGAAATACTTTACTCACGCCAACCGGAAGATAATACAGTTCAAATCTGTCTCCTTCCGCATTATAACGGAATATTTTACCATTGTCTGTAAACGCCCAAAGTACTCCGTCCGGTGAAAAGCGCAACGTAGTCTGCATGCCATCGGCATTAGTAATAATGTTTGATTCATTCAGCTTATAATAGACCATATTCCGCCCGTCATATCGGGTAATAGTGGAGCGTGTAGCAATCCACGCAAAACCGTCCTTATCCTTCAGAGTATTAAATACCGCCTGGCCTTTGAAATGTTCACCAAGATCAAGATAGGTGACATTCATCCCATGTGTAGCGGCCGAAAGGTCACTACAGCCAAATAACAACTGCAAGAATACGGTTATTATAAATAGGAGAAAGGACAGTGATTTCATTGATATAATTTACTTAGAAATTATTTATACTAACAAGTTCTATTATTTACCTTTACAACGTAACAGTCAGATTATATTACCAATATTCAACCGGATTTTAATGATTAACTGTGAGCAATATTATAGAAAATAATTCAGATTGCAAAAAGAGCAAAGGAAAATATTCGCTGCACATTATTTTTTAACTTGTATATCCAATACGGCAATAATCCGCCAATAACATCCCTTAGACTATTTTACAATAAAATGCTCTTTAAGCAAATCACAATCACGTGAAGATCCGCCAACCATAACAGTAAAACCGCCTGTCTCAACTCTAAAGTCCATATTCACATCATAAAAAGCCAGTTTCTCAAACGGTATAATAAAAGTGAGAGTCCGGGTTTCTCCCGGAGCAAGTTTCACCCGGACAAAGTCTTTCAGTTCTTTGACAGGGCGCGTCACAGAGCTGTATTCATCACGAATATAAAGCTGTACGACCTCGGTTCCTTCCCGTTCTCCGACATTGGTTACGTTAACCGATACCAATATATCTTCGTTCCTTTTTATTTCTTTATTTATCACTTTCAAATGATCATATTTGAATGTCGTATAACTCAAACCATATCCAAATTCATATAAAGGGCTACTGTCACCTGTTACGTAACTGAACCATTTAGATGTAAATTTATGATTGTAATATGTCTGTATCTGTCCGGAATGACGTGGAATTGTTACTGGTAATTTACCTGAAGGGTTAACTGTTCCATATAATATCTCGGCTAAAGCCTGCCCACCGAAAGAACCCGGTTCCCATGCCTCAACCACAGCCGGAATATGATTGGCAATCCATTCTGTTGTAAGAGGGCGTCCATTGACCAGCACTACAACAACAGGAGTACCTGTTTTATAAAGTTGCTCCACAAGTTGTTGCTGCCTACCGACTAAATCCAGTTTATACCGATCACTATTTTCTCCACAAGTTTTCTCCCCCCAATGATAGCGCATAGAGTTTTCACCGACAACAACAATAACCAAATCATTACGGGATGCCTCTATCACTGCCTGGTGAATTTGTGCCTCAGTGATACTTCTAAGGTCATATCCCATCGGGCAAAGTGTAAACCTGCTTAACGGAGATATTCTTTTAAGCCCTTCAAACACAGTTACAACATTTGTATCCGGTTGCTCCATCGCCCAATCCCCCAGTATGGCCTGATTATCTGCGTTAGGACCTGTCACAAGTACTTTTTTATATTTGTCCACACTCAGAGGTAATATACCTTCATTTTTAAGCAGTACAATTCCCTCTCTGGCTGCTTCTAATGCCACACTGCGATGTTCAGAACAAAAAAGTACTTCTTTCTGACGAGTTTCGTCCGTAAACGGCTTATCAAAAAGTCCCAACCGGAATTTAGCTTCAAGGATTTTTTCTACCGAAGCATCTATTCGTTTATGGGAGATAACGCCTTTTTTTATCATATCCAAAAGGGTATAATAGAATTCAGGACCATGCATATGCATATCCATACCCGCATCAAGTGTCAAGCGGTAGACCTCTTCAAGTGTTTCACCTACACAATGATAATCTTGCATCCTTTCTATATCCATCCAATCACTGACGACAATGCCTTTGAAGTTCCATTCTTTACGCAAAAGATCATCCAGCAATTCCTTACTGGCATGACATGGGATACCATTATATTCATTGTGAGCTGCCATTACTGTATAAATGCCTGCTTCTACACAAGCCTTGAAAGGGGGAAGAAAAACCTCACGCAATGTCCGCTCCGAAAAATCGGCAGGAGCACCGTTCACACCATTAACAGGCTGACTTCCGCCCACAAGATGCTTGGCACAGGCAATAACATTTTCCTGACTAGAAAAACCTCTCCCCTGAAGCCCTTTCACCGCAGCTACTCCCAAACAAGAAACCAAATAGGGATCTTCTCCAAAAGTATCCCCGATTCGTCCCCATCGTGCATCACGGGCAACTTCAATATTAGGTCCGAATGTCCATTGCGAACCGGTAGCTCTCATCTCAAGTGCTGTCTGTCGATTTATTATTTCTACCAATTCAGAGTTAAATGAGCTGGCCTGACCTATTCCGGTAGGATAAACGGTAGCTCCCCGTACTAAGCCGGTTCCGTGCATAGCATCAATTCCTATCAGAAGAGGTATTTTCAAACGGCTTTGCTGTGCTAGCGATTGAAGGTAATTGGCTTCTTCAACAGACAATACATGTAAAAATGAACCTATTATACCTTGTTTGGTCATCTCCTCAATCTTCTCAGGTGGAAAATCTGCATAAAACCCCATCGCATGACTTCGTTTCAATTCAGATTCCGGTAGTTCCACTTTGGACTGTCTCATATGTTCCAAACCTACATATTGACACATTTGTCCCACTTTTTCTTCGATAGTCATCCGCTTCATCAAGTCAACAACCCGTTCTCCGACACTGATATCCGGATCTTTATACTTCATTCCATCTTCACAAGAAATAGTGGTGAATGTCACTGTAACAAATAATAGAATTAATTTCAAACAGTTCAATTTCATAATATTCATTTTTTATGGGAGCAATATTACGAATTTGAAATAGTTTACTTATATGTATTCTATCGGGATTGGGTTTGAAAACTGTCATTTCTTGAGATATAACAGCTTTCAAACCCAAATTCGATAATAATTATACTTATTTCTGAATTTTAGTTCTTAAACTTGCAGCAACCAATCAATATTCTGATTTTATGAAGAAACTATTATTACTATTGACATGTGTTACTCTTTTATATTCATGTGATAAAAATGAGGACACTCCTGCGGAATCTGGGCAGGATGCGGTTGAGATTACTATCAACCCCACCGAAAAAAAGAATGTATATACCCTTTCGGTAAACGTTACGCACGATGACCTCAAATGGGATCTTGGAAAAAATGACGGGCAAACATTTATGGGGAATAATGTAACGGCAAAGTATCCCTATAAAGGAACTTATACCATTACTTTATATTACAAATCGGAAGACAATCAGCTAGTCACAATAACAAAAGAGCTCAATGTGAGTGAGGATAATCTTAGTCTGATAGATGAGGATATGGATCAAACAACTCTTCTGCTTACAGGTGGAATGGCATTTCCGGACGGAAAGATATGGGTGGTCGACTCTCTAACAGTCGGTCATCTTGGTAAAGGAGCTATTGATGCAACTACCCCTTCGTGGTGGATAGCCCAAAAACTTGAGAAATCTGAAGAAGGTATTTATGACGATGAACTAATATTCAAATATGACGGTACTTTCGGATATATTAATCATGGAACGACTAACTGCGCAAATAACGCTGAGACCGAACTTACAGTACGAGGAGCAACTGTAACAGGCGGCGGTTATGACAGGATAATGAAATACAACCCCAATACTTTAGGATGGAAGTGGAATATGATTGACTTGGGTTCTAAAAAGGTAATAGACTTTCCAAATAAAGAAGGATTCCTAAGTTATTATACTTCTGAACCACATCAATACGAGATTCTGAAAATCACGGAAAACTCTCTCTATGTCCGACAGGAACTTGATGAAGATGCTTGGTATTTCAGATTTATCCCTAAGGGATATGAAAAACCTTATTTCGGATTTGATGATTACGAAAATGATATCTTCGATTTCAATTTTATAATGGAATATTTAGGGGATAGAACAGGATTTGGTACTCCCAATCCTTTCCCCAGTGAAAAAAATACTTCTTCAAAGGTTGCTTGTTATGACAGAAAAGCAGAGCAATGGGGACGTTTGGCTTATTATGATGTTTCCAAATTTGATTTGACCAGATATAACAAAATAAGCATGAAAGTTTATTGTCCGTCATCCAACAATTATACGGACAATTTAAAAGCAAAAGTGTCTATTAAATTACAGGATAGCGATCATAGCAGTCCATGGGAAACGCAAGTTGAACGCTACCACACCGACGTGGCTAAAGATCAATGGATTGAATTAATATTCGATTTTAGTGACATTTCCCAGAGAACAGATTTAGATATTATTACAATTCAATTTGGTGATGAAGGTCATTTCGAAACCGGAATATTCTATTTTGATGATTTCAAATTTTATAAATAATGCGAATCAGTAGTTGAAATCATTTGCTGATTCAGTAAGTTAAAATGTTATTATTCAATTAACGCAACTATATACTTTATTGTACCAACGATTGTGTATAATAAAGTATAGTTGCGTGTTAAAATGTACTCAAAAACGAGAATATCAAACTGGAATCCTATAAAACAAACCACACTATTTTTTGTTTCCCCAATAATCCCTTAGCTTGTCAGCCTCCTTCAATGTTAAATGAACGACTGCCCCGTGTTTCGGGGACGAGAAATTCGTAGTATTCATAACTCCTTCATTAAAACGCCCCAAGTTTTTAAAATGAACAAAATCCGTCGTTTCGCTAAATCCGAAATTGTGCGGATGTATTCCATATATGTCATACATCACCACCCATTTATCTTCGCCGATACGTTTCCATACATTAGGAGCTTCACAAGCAGCAGGTTCCGGGTCGACCCATTCGGGAAGATACGTATAATCCTTATTAATAGATTCGGAGACAGCCTGCTTAATACCGGAGCCACCGTCCTGCGCCACATACATCATGTGATATTTATGTAACCATACTATTTTCCGCCACGACAATTTTATCGGCTGTCTTTCAGCCGATAAAATAAAAATGCCCGTAAGAAAATAT
>OHAP01000199.1_pt1 | contig 44630 bp, 34 predicted proteins | sample 1577171 | NCBI WGS metagenome assembly OHAP01 (sample SAMEA3541489, study PRJEB24748) | human gut metagenome | biome: human gut; feature: human-associated habitat; material: faeces | place: China | collected 2012 | reverse complement strand
CAATGGTGCAGAGCGAGTTATCGTCAGCCAGCTTGTGCGTTCCCCTGGTATCTACTATGGAATCGCACATGATAAGTTTGGTAAAAAGCTTTATTCCGCAACCGTGATTCCGAACCGTGGTGCATGGCTTGAGTATGAGACAGACTCCAATGACGTGTTCTATGTACGTGTTGACCGTACGAGAAAAGTGCCGATCACAGTTCTGATCCGTGCACTTGGAATCGGTACCAATGCAGAGATCATCGATTTATTCGGTGAAGAGCCAAAGATCCTTGCCAGTTTCACAAAGGATACTTCCGAGAGTTATCAGGAAGGTCTGTTAGAGCTGTATAAGAAGATCCGTCCGGGTGAGCCGCTTGCAGTGGACAGTGCAGAGAGCCTGATCACGAGTATGTTCTTTGATCCGAGACGTTATGATCTCGCAAAGGTCGGACGTTATAAATTCAATAAAAAACTGAACCTGAAGAACCGTGTAACAGGTCAGGTACTCGCTGAAGATGTGGTCAGTGCCGTGACAGGTGAAGTAGTTGCGGAAAAAGGCACAAAGATCACCCGTGAGCTTGCCGGTATGATTCAGAACAGTGCAGCTCCGTATATCTGGGTAGAGGGAGAAGACGAATCCAGAAATATTAAAGTATTATCAAATCTGATGGTAGATCTTCAGTCTGTTGTCGATATTGATCCGGCAGAGGTTGGAGTGACAGAGCAGGTTTATTACCCGGTACTTGCAGGTATCATCGAAGAGTCCGCAGGAGATGTGGATGAGATGAAAAGGATGATCAAGAGAGATCTCCATGACCTGATCCCGAAGCACATTACAAAAGAAGATATTCTTGCATCCATCAATTACAATATGCATCTTGAGTATGGCATGGGTAATGATGATGATATCGACCATCTGGGTAACAGACGTATCCGTGCGGTAGGAGAGCTTCTTCAGAACCAGTACAGAATCGGTCTTTCCAGAATGGAGAGAGTTGTCCGCGAAAGAATGACAACGCAGGATCAGGATGGTATTTCACCACAGTCCCTGATCAATATCAAGCCGGTAACTGCAGCGGTGAAAGAGTTCTTTGGATCTTCCCAGTTGTCCCAGTTCATGGATCAGAACAACCCGCTTGGTGAGCTGACTCATAAGAGACGTCTGTCAGCACTTGGTCCTGGAGGACTTTCCAGAGACCGTGCCGGATTCGAGGTTCGTGACGTTCACTACTCCCATTATGGAAGAATGTGTCCGATCGAGACTCCTGAGGGTCCTAACATCGGTCTGATCAACTCTCTTGCATGTTACGCAAGAATCAATGAATATGGATTTATTGAGGCTCCATACCGTAAGGTTGACAAGTCTGACCCGATGAATCCGGTCGTTACAGATGAAGTTGTATACATGACTGCTGATGAAGAGGATAATTACCATGTAGCACAGGCAAATACTCCTCTTGATGAAGAAGGCCATTTCATTAATAAGAACGTATCCGGTCGTTACCGTGAGGAGACACAGGATTACGAAAGAAATAAATTTGATTATATGGACGTATCACCTAAGCAGGTGTTCTCCGTGGCTACTGCACTGATTCCGTTCCTTCAGAATGACGATGCGAACCGTGCATTGATGGGATCCAACATGCAGCGTCAGGCAGTACCGCTTCTTACGACAGAAGCTCCGGTAGTCGGAACAGGTATGGAAGTAAAATCTGCGGTTGACTCAGGTGTTGCTGAAGTTGCAGAGCAGGCCGGTGTCGTTGAAAGTTCTACATCTACAAGCATCACGATCCGCCATGATGACGGAACAAAGAAGACATACAAACTGACAAAATTCCAGAGAAGTAACCAGAGTAACTGCTACAACCAGAGACCGATCGTCGATAAGGGTGAGCGTGTGGAAGCAGGACAGGTTATCGCTGACGGACCGTCAACATCCGGCGGAGAGATGGCTCTTGGTAAGAACCCGTTGATCGGATTCATGACCTGGGAAGGTTATAACTACGAGGATGCCGTTCTTTTAAGTGAAAGACTGGTTCAGGAAGATGTTTATACATCCGTTCATATTGAAGAGTATGAAGCAGAAGCAAGAGATACAAAGCTCGGACCTGAAGAGATCACGAGAGATATTCCGGGTGTCGGTGATGATGCACTGAAAGATCTGGATGAAAGAGGAATTATCCGTATCGGTGCAGAGGTACGTGCCGGAGATATCCTTGTCGGAAAGGTAACTCCAAAGGGAGAGACAGAGCTGACTGCCGAGGAGAGACTGCTTCGTGCAATCTTCGGTGAGAAAGCACGTGAGGTAAGAGATACATCTCTGAAAGTACCTCATGGAGAATATGGTATTGTAGTGGATGCCAAAGTATTTACCAGAGAGAATGGTGATGAGCTGTCTCCGGGAGTAAATCAGGCAGTCCGTATCTATATTGCACAGAAGAGAAAGATTTCTGTTGGTGATAAGATGGCCGGACGACATGGTAACAAGGGTGTCGTTTCCCGTGTCCTTCCTGTAGAAGATATGCCGTTCCTTCCGAACGGACGCCCGCTGGACATCGTGCTGAACCCGCTGGGTGTGCCTTCACGTATGAACATCGGACAGGTGCTGGAGATCCACTTAAGTCTTGCAGCAAAAGCACTGGGATTCAATGTATCAACTCCTGTATTCGCAGGTGCGAACGAGAATGACATCATGGATACACTGGATCTGGCAAATGATTATGTAAATCTTGAATGGGAAGAGTTTGAAAAGAAGCATGGTGAGGAGCTTCGTCCGGAAGTACTGCAGTTCCTTTCAGAGAATAGAGCTCACAGAGAGCTTTGGAAAGGTGTGCCGCTTTCAAGAGACGGAAAGGTTCGTCTGCGTGACGGACGTACCGGAGAGTACTTCGACAGTCCGGTAACGATCGGACATATGCATTACCTGAAGCTGCATCACCTGGTAGATGATAAGATCCATGCACGTTCTACAGGTCCTTACTCTCTTGTAACGCAGCAGCCGCTGGGAGGAAAAGCCCAGTTCGGTGGACAGCGTTTCGGAGAGATGGAGGTATGGGCATTGGAGGCTTATGGTGCATCTTATACACTGCAGGAGATCCTGACAGTGAAGTCGGACGACGTTGTAGGACGTGTGAAGACTTACGAGGCGATCATCAAAGGAGAAAATATTCCTGAACCGGGTGTTCCTGAATCCTTCAAGGTTCTCCTGAAAGAACTTCAGTCTCTTGCACTGGATGTCCGCGTATTACGTGATGACAATACAGAGGTCAAGATCATGGAGAGTGTTGATTATGGCGAGACAGATCTGCGTCATATCATCGAGGGCGACAGAAGATACCGTGATGAAAATGAATCGTTCAGAGATCATGGATTTACGGAGCAGGAATTTGTTGGTGAGGAACTTGAGAACGTAGAGCCGGAAGAGGAAGACCCGGACGACAGCGATCTTGAGAACTTAAGTTTTGATGATGACTACCTGGGTGAGGAATAATAAGGAGGAGCCGTTTTTATGCCAAATAACAATGAACAACAATACGAACCGTTAACATTTGATGCGATAAAGATCGGCCTGGCTTCACCTGAAAAGATCATGGAATGGTCAAAAGGTGAGGTTACGAAGCCGGAGACAATCAACTACAGAACACTGAAACCGGAAAAAGACGGACTTTTCTGTGAGAGAATCTTCGGACCAAGTAAAGACTGGGAGTGCCACTGTGGAAAGTACAAAAAGATCCGTTATAAAGGAGTCGTGTGCGACCGCTGTGGTGTTGAGGTAACAAAGGCAAGTGTCCGCCGTGAGCGTATGGGTCATATCGCTCTGGCGGCACCGGTATCGCATATCTGGTATTTCAAGGGCATCCCGAGCCGTATGGGTCTGATCCTTGATATCTCTCCGAGAACTCTGGAGAGAGTCCTGTATTTCGCTTCTTATATCGTACTTGACAAAGGCGAGACAAATCTTGCCTACAAGCAGGTGCTTTCTGAAGCAGAATACCAGGAAGCAAAAGAAAAATATGGAAGAAATGCATTCCGTGTAGGAATGGGTGCAGAATCCATTAAGGAACTTCTTGAGTCCATCGACCTTGAGAAGGAATATGCAGAACTTCAGGCAGGACTGGAGAATGCGACAGGACAGAAACGTGCGAGAATCGTAAAGCGTCTGGAAGTTGTAGAAGCATTCCGCGAGTCCGGCAACAGACCGGAGTGGATGATCCTTACAGCAATCCCGGTTATCCCACCGGATCTGCGTCCTATGGTACAGCTTGATGGTGGACGTTTCGCTACATCTGACCTGAATGATCTGTACAGAAGGATCATCAACAGAAATAACCGTCTGAAGAGACTCCTTGAGCTGGGAGCACCGGACATTATCGTAAGAAACGAGAAGCGTATGCTTCAGGAAGCTGTTGACGCACTGATCGACAACGGCCGTCGTGGACGTCCGGTAACAGGACCTGGTAACAGAGCATTGAAGTCTCTGTCTGATATGCTGAAAGGTAAGTCCGGACGTTTCCGTCAGAACCTGCTTGGTAAGCGTGTTGACTATTCAGGACGTTCTGTTATCGTCGTTGGACCGGAACTGAAGATCTATCAGTGTGGTCTGCCGAAAGAGATGGCAATCGAGCTGTTCAAACCATTTGTTATGAAAGAACTTGTAGCAAACGGAACAGCACATAATATTAAAAATGCAAAGAAGATGGTTGAGAGACTTCAGCCGGAGGTATGGGATGTGCTTGAAGATGTGATCAAGGAGCATCCGGTTATGCTGAACCGTGCCCCCACACTGCACAGACTTGGTATCCAGGCATTTGAGCCGATCCTTGTAGAAGGTAAGGCGATCAAGCTTCATCCGCTGGTATGTACGGCTTACAATGCCGACTTCGATGGAGACCAGATGGCTGTCCATGTACCACTGTCACAGGAAGCACAGGCAGAGTGCCGTTTCCTGCTCCTTTCACCGAACAACCTGCTGAAGCCGTCTGATGGTGGTCCGGTAGCTGTTCCTTCACAGGATATGGTACTTGGTATTTACTATCTGACTCAGTTAAGACCGGGATCAAAGGGCGAGGGCATGTTCTTCAAGAGCGTGAACGAGGCAATTCTTGCTTATGAGAATGGATATATCACACTGCACTCACAGATCAAGGTGCGTGTGGCAAAGACTCTTCCAAATGGAGAAGAGATGACCGGAATTATTGATGCAACACTGGGACGTCTTCTCTTTAATGAGATCATTCCTCAGGATCTTGGTTTCGTAGACCGTGAGGTTGAGGGAAATGAACTGAAGATGGAGATCGACTTCCATGTTGGTAAGAAGCAGCTCAAGCAGATCCTTGAGAAAGTAATCAATACACATGGGGCTACAGCAACTGCAGAAGTACTGGATGATGTAAAAGCCATCGGATATAAGTTCTCTACAAGAGCGGCAATGACTGTATCGATTTCCGATATGACTGTACCACCGCAGAAGCCTGAGATGATCGCAAAAGCTCAGGAAACTGTAGACCGTATTACAAAGAACTACAAGCGTGGTCTTATCACAGAGGAAGAGCGTTATAAAGAAGTTGTTGAGACATGGAAAGCAACCGATGATATGCTGACAGAGGCACTGCTGACAGGTCTTGATAAGTATAATAATATCTTCATGATGGCAGACTCAGGAGCCCGTGGATCTGATAAGCAGATCAAGCAGCTTGCCGGTATGCGTGGACTGATGGCTGATACAACCGGTCGTACGATCGAGCTGCCTATCAAGTCAAACTTCCGTGAAGGTCTTGACGTACTGGAGTATTTCATGTCTGCCCACGGAGCCAGAAAGGGAATGGCAGATACTGCTCTTCGTACAGCCGATTCAGGATACCTGACAAGACGTCTTGTAGACGTATCACAGGAACTGATCATTCACGATACAGACTGCGTAAAACCGGGTCAGCCGATTCCGGGAATGTATGTATCTGCATTCATGGATGGAAATGAAGAGATCGAAAGTCTTCAGGAACGTATTACAGGACGTTTCTCTGCAGAAGACATTAAAGATAAAGATGGTAATGTCATTGTAAAGGCAAACCATATGATTACTCCACGCCGTGCTGAGCGTGTGATGAAGAAGGGCGTTGACGAGAACGGAAATGCACTTGAGCAGGTTAAGATCCGTACAATCCTTACCTGTAAGTGTAAGAGTGGTGTATGCTCCAGATGTTATGGTGCGAACATGGCAACAGGAGAAGCCGTACAGGTTGGTGAGGCAGTCGGAATTATGGCAGCACAGTCCATCGGAGAGCCAGGTACACAGCTTACCATGCGTACATTCCATAACGGTGGAGTTGCCGGAGACGATATCACTCAGGGTCTTCCTCGTGTCGAGGAGCTTTTTGAGGCAAGAAAGCCGAAGGGACTTGCAATCATCACAGAGTTTGCCGGACGTGCAACGATCAGTGATACAAAGAAAAAGCGTGAAGTTATTGTTACAAATGAAGAGACAGGCGAATCAAAAGCTTACCTTATCCCTTATGGATCTCGTATTAAGATCCAGGACGGAGCAATGCTCGGTGCCGGAGATGAGCTTACAGAAGGTAGTGTAAATCCACATGACATCCTGAAGATCAAAGGCCTTCGTGCAGCACAGGACTACATGCTTCAGGAAGTACAGCGTGTATACCGTCTGCAGGGTGTTGAGATCAATGATAAGCATATCGAGGTCATCGTTCGTCAGATGCTGAAGAAGATCCGAATCGAGGAGAAGGGTGATACAGAGTTCCTGCCGGGAACAATGGTAGACGTCCTTGAATTCGAGGAAGTCAACGAGCAGCTTGTTGCAGAAGGAAAAGAGCCGGCTACCGGTGAGCAGATCATGCTTGGTATCACCAAGGCATCTCTTGCTACAGAATCCTTCCTTTCAGCCGCTTCTTTCCAGGAGACAACAAAGGTTCTGACAGAGGCAGCAATCAAGGGTAAAGTTGACCACCTTGTAGGTCTGAAGGAGAACGTTATCATCGGTAAGCATATTCCTGCCGGAACAGGTATGAAGAAGTACCGTGATGTAAAATTAAATACAGATCTTCAGATGGAAGATGAACTGGATCTTGATGATGAGATCAGCCTGGAAGATTTAGATGCAGATCTGGATCTGAACGAAGAGATTGATCTTGAAAATACAGAAGAGACAGCCGGAGAAAGTGATGCCGCAGAGGAAGTATCAGAAAAAGCAGATACGACTGAAGAATAAGCATTACAGGAAACTCTCTGAATAAAAATTATAAGGAACCTGTTGTTCCCCTGCTTTCGGGCAGAGGAGCAGCAGGTTTTTTCGTTGAGGGGAATACGAAGTGTTTTTCTGACAGGTGAATCGCTGGAAGGGAAATGTGCAAAATTGGCAGAAAAATGTCGAATATCAGAAAGAAAATATCGGAAAGATACATAAAACCACTTCCTGAATCTAAAAAATATTAATAATACTGTTAAATATATATATAAAAAATCAATGAATCATAAAAATTTTAATAAAAAATCCAAAAATATTCTATTCTTTCAAAGGAAAGAGATGCTTATAATAAGCTTAGTCAATGAAGCAAGACGAAAATCTAAAAATAGGAGGACATGTAATTATGAATAAGAAAAGATTTTTAGCTGCATTAGCTGTGGCAACACTTGCTTTCTCAATGGTCGGATGTGGTTCATCAGGTGGTGGAGATTCAAAAGGATCAGACAGTGGCGTAGCAAATAAAGACAAGCCGCTTTGCTGGTTCAACCGTCAGCCATCCAACAGTTCAACAGGAGAGCTTGACAAAGAAGCACTCAGCTTCAACGATGATACATATTATGTAGGATTCGATGCTAACCAGGGTGCTGAACTTCAGGGTGAGATGGTACTTGATTATATTAAAGAGAACGCAGCTAAGATGGATCGTAACGGAGACGGCGTGATCGGATATGTTCTTGCGATCGGAGATATCGGACATAATGATTCTATCGCACGTACACGTGGTGTCCGTTCTGCTCTTGGAACAGGCGTAGAGGCAAGCGGAGCTGTTGATTCTACACCGGCAGGAACAAACGTAGATGGATCATCCAAGGTTGTACAGGATGCAACAATTGAAGTTGACGGAAAGAAATATACAATCCGTGAGCTTGCTTCTCAGGAGATGAAGAACTCCGCAGGAGCTACATGGGATGCTGCTACAGCAGGTAATGCAATCGGAACATGGACAGCTTCCTTTGGAGATCAGATCGATGTAGTTGTTTCCAATAATGATGGTATGGGAATGTCAATGTTCAATGCATGGGCAAAAGATAAGAAAGTTCCTACATTCGGATATGATGCAAATAGTGATGCAGTTGCAGCAATCGCAGAAGGATACGGCGGAACAATTTCCCAGCACGCAGATGTACAGGCTTACCTGACACTGAGAGTACTTCGTAATGCACTGGATGGTGTAGATATTGATACAGGTATCGGTACTCCGGATGATGCAGGAAACTGCCTGACAGAGGGTGAAGATTACAGATACAGTGAGGAAGAGAGATCCTACTACGCATTGAACGTAGCTGTAACAGCAGATAACTATCAGGACTTTACAGATTCCACAAAGGTTTATGACAAAGTTTCTAACCAGCTGGATGAGAGCAAGAGTCCATCCAAGAAAGTATGGCTTGATATCTACAATGCTTCAGATAACTTCTTAAGTTCTACATATCAGCCACTGCTGCAGAACTATGATGACCTCCTGAACCTGAAAGTAGATTACATCGGTGGTGATGGACAGACAGAGTCCAATATTACAAACCGTCTTGGAAACCCAGGAGAGTATGATGCATTCGCAATCAACATGGTTAAGACAGATAACGCATCATCTTACACATCAATTCTCTCAAAGTAAACTAATTGTTTTAAAGTAAAATGATTTAACTCAGAGGGGTGTCAGATAAAAATGATACCCTTCTTTTACTAAGAAAAGGAAGTAGAGATATGGCAGAGGATAAGAACAAATATATCTTATCGATCAATGGCATGAGCAAATCCTTCGGTAGAAATAAGGTGCTGAAGCATATCGACCTGAATGTGAAGCCCGGAACGATCATGGGACTGATGGGTGAGAATGGTGCCGGAAAATCGACGATGATGAAATGTCTCTTCGGAACGTATCAGAAAGACGAAGGGGTTATAATATTAGACGGCAAAGAGGTGAATTTCTCTGGCCCTAAGGAAGCACTTGAAAATGGTGTTGCAATGGTTCATCAGGAGCTGAACCAGTGTCTGGAAAGAAGTGTTATAGACAATCTGTTCCTTGGTCGTTATCCCAAAAATTCACTTGGGGTTGTCGATGAAGGAAGAATGAAAAAGGAAGCATCTGACTTATTTAGAAAGCTTGGGATCACTGTCAACCTGACGCAGCCAATGAAGAGAATGTCGGTATCAAAGCGTCAGATGTGTGAGATCGCAAAAGCAATCTCTTATAATTCCAAGATCATTGTACTGGATGAGCCAACCTCATCACTGACAGCACCGGAAGTTGCCAAGCTTTTTAAGATGATGAGACAGCTGAAGGCACAGGGAATTTCCCTGATCTATATCTCACATAAGATGGACGAGATCTTTGAGATCTGTGATGAGATCTCAGTTCTCCGTGACGGTAGTCTGGTTATGACGAAAGAAAGTAAAGACACTGATATGAATGAGCTGATCTCAGCCATGGTTGGTCGTTCTCTTGACAACCGGTTTCCGCCGGTAGACAATACACCTGGCGAGACGGTTCTTTCCGTACAGAACCTTTCTACAAAATATGCACCGAAATTACAGAATATTTCCTTTGATATCAGAAAAGGTGAAATCTTCGGACTCTATGGTCTGGTTGGTGCAGGACGTACCGAGCTGCTTGAGACAATCTTCGGAATGCGTACAAGAGCGGCAGGAAATGTAATCTATAATGGAAAGACGATGAATTTCTCGTCACCAAAAGATGCCATGGATCATGGATTTGCATTGATCACTGAGGAGCGAAAAGCGAACGGACTGTTCCTCAAGGCAGATATTACATTTAATACGACAATCGCAAATATGAATCATTATAAAAATGGAATTGCTCTGTCTCATGACAGTATGGTTCGTGCAACTGCTGAGGAGATCAAAGTCATGCATACAAAATGTATGGGACCGGATGATATGATCGCAAACCTTTCAGGTGGTAATCAGCAGAAAGCAATCTTTGGAAAATGGCTGGAGCGTTCTCCAAATATCTTCATGATGGATGATCCTACCCGGGGTATCGACGTAGGTGCAAAATATGAGATCTACGAACTGATCATCAATATGGCAAAGCAGGGAAAGACGATCATCGTAGTTTCATCTGAGATGCCTGAGATCCTTGGAATTACAAACCGTATCGGTGTTATGTCGAATGGACACCTTGCAGGAGTTGTAAATACAAAAGAAACGAATCAGGAAGAATTATTGAGACTTAGTGCGAAATATTTGTAAGAGAGAGGAGCATTGGATATGGCAGACAGAAGTACTATCCTTTCGGCTGATGCAGAAGAGAAGCTTTTACAGCCGATTGAAGAATATGTTGGAAAGATACAGGCACAGATTGATGAACTTCGTGTAGAAGGATCTGACAGAGTCCGCAGCCTGAAAAATCATATTGCCATTGCAAAAGAAGACAAAAATCTGTCAAAGGAAGAAAGAGACAGAATTATTGCAAAGGATAAGGCAGACCTTGAAAAGGCAAAAGCCGTAGAAGCATCAAATAAAGACAAAGTTGCCAGATTAGTAAAAGAGGCAGAAGATTATCTGGCAAAGCATTATGATAAAGATTACTATGATAAAGTAGCTGCAAGCTGTGCAGCAGAAAAAGCAATTGAAAATGAAGAGTACGAAAAGATACGTGCTACGATCAAGACTGAGCATGAGCAGAACCTGAAAAAGCTTTCTGCTGCTGAGGATATCAAAGATGAAAAGTATGTATATAAGAATAAGCTTTTCGATGCTGAGATGGCTCATGAGTCAAAACTGCAGGAGATCAAGGACAGAAGGCATGATGCATTTGCTCATAAATATCATCTGATCGATCTGCTCCGTATGTCAAAATATACATTCGGACAGAAGATGGCACAGAGATATGAGAACTACAAATATACGTTTAATACAGCACAGTTCCTGTATAAGAATGGTCTGTATATTGTAATTATCCTGATCTTTATTGCATTATGTATCATTACACCGGTAGTCAAGAATACGCAGCTGTTCACATACACGAACATCCTGAACATTTTGCAGCAGGCTTCACCTCGAATGTTCCTGGCACTTGGTGTTGCAGGTCTGATCCTCTTAACTGGTACTGACCTTTCCGTAGGACGTATGGTTGGTATGGGTATGGTTACAGCAACCATCATTATGCATAATGGAATCAATACAGGTAGTGTGTTCGGACATATTTTTGATTTCTCTAATATGCCGGTAGCAGCCAGAGCAATTCTTGCCCTGCTTGTATGTATTTTATTTACGACTGTATTCTCCTGTATTGCAGGATTTTTCATGGCAAGATTTAAGATGCATCCGTTCATCTCAACCATGGCGAACATGCTGATCATCTTCGGTCTTGTAACTTATGCAACAAAGGGTGTATCTTTCGGTGCGATCGATGCAGCGATCCCGAATATGTTCATCCCACAGATCGGTAATTTCCCGACGATCATTCTCTGGGCAGTTGTAGCGATCATAGTTGTATGGTTCATCTGGAACAAGACAACATTTGGTAAGAATCTGTATGCTGTAGGTGGAAACCCGGAGGCAGCAGCAGTTTCAGGTATTTCAGTATTTAAAGTAACGCTTGGAGCATTTATCCTTGCAGGTATCCTTTACGGATTTGGTTCATGGCTTGAGTGTAACAGAATGGTTGGTTCTGGTAGTGCTGCTTATGGACAGGGCTGGGATATGGATGCCATTGCAGCCTGCGTAGTTGGTGGTGTATCATTTACAGGTGGTATTGGTAAGATTTCAGGTGTTGTAACCGGTGTATTGATCTTTACATCCCTTACATACTCTCTTACAATTCTTGGTATTGATACAAACCTTCAGTTCATCTTTGAAGGTATCATCATTCTTGCCGCTGTAACTCTTGACTGTCTGAAATATGTACAGAAGAAATAAGCAACGGTAGCAGAGAGGACGACAATGTAAAAATGAAACTGGCAGAGAATATCTGACCAGTGAGCCGTTCTGGTCAGATAAAAATTGACCGGGGCGGCTTTTTTGATCCCAGAACAGGCAGAGATTTCTTTTTAATCAGGGTATTCAGTATGGAACGGTTCTTTGCTATAATAAGAGGCAGTTGGGGAAAGGAAGAAAGGAACTGAAAATGGATAAATATAAAGTACTTCTTGTTGATGATGAAGAAGAAGCAATAGAGGCGATCAGACTCAAACTGGAATGGGAAACTCTTGGATTTAAAGTGATCGGCAGTGCGAATAACGGGGTAAAAGCACTGGAACTTGTGGAGCGGCTACAGCCGGATGTGGTGATCACAGATATAAAAATGCCTTATATGGACGGGCTGGAACTGGCGAGAACTTTGAATGAGGACTATCAGAATATTCATATTATTATTTTTACCGGGTTTGATGAATTTGAATATGCCAAAGAAGCAGTTCATCTGGAGATTGAAGAGTATATGCTCAAGCCGATCAATTCCCAGGAGTTGTCAGAGTGCCTGAAAAGGTTGAAAAAGACGTTGGATAATGAACGGGAAGAAAAGCTGAATGTAAAAAAGCTGGAGCATTATTTTAATGAATCGCTGCCGATGTTTCAGACGAATTTATTTATCTCCCTGATCGAGGGCCGGATCACGGAAGCTGATTGTGAAAAATTCCTTGCAGCATATCAGATTCGTATGGACGGACCACTTTTCGGATGTGCTGTCTTCCATACTTCCGAGCATCATGTGCCAGAGGGGATGAATGTGTTGTTGTTATCCATGTCAGTAGAGCAGGAGATCCGGGAGCGGATCGCAGAGAAATGGAAAAGCCAGATGTTTACTTATCTGGGAAATACTGTGCTTGTGATGGAATTAAATTCGGAGGAGGATGTTGTAGCATTTACAGATGACTGTGACAGATTCTGTCGATGGGCATACAGAGTGATGGGAGCGGTTGTAACAGCCGGGATCGGAAGAGCCTGTGACAGTTTGTTTACGATCAACCAGTCGTATGCGGGAGCGAGAGAAGCGGTGTCTTACCGGGTGTTGTACGGAACACAGAGGGCGATCAACATCGGTGAGATCGCTCCGACAGAACAGGAGATTTCAGTTCAGTCCGAGGATACCAAGATGCACGCTTTATTCAAGACGATCAATCTCGGAAGCAGAGAAGAGATCGAGAAGGCGGCTCAGAGCGAGATCGAAAAGCTGCACCGGAATGCGAAGACGGTGAGCCAGTACAAGCTGGCAACGATGGAAATGGTAGGTGCATTTTATCGTTTCTGTGCAAATAACTTTATTGACTTTAAAGATTATTGTGCAGAGGTAGAAAATCCTTATGAAAAAGTGCCGGAGATGGATGAAAGTACTCTGAAAGGCTGGATTGTAAATTCAGCAGTGGCGATCAGTGAAGAACTGAAAAATGCGAGAAATACGACTTCAAGACGTATCGTGGAAGAAGCAAAAGGGATTGTGAGAGACCGGTATATGCAGCCGGAGCTTTCTTTGGACACAGTATGTTCGGAGCTGGGAGTTTCAAATTCGTATTTTTCATCACTTTTTAGAAAAGAAACGGGAAAAACTTTTATTTCCTGGCTGACAGATTACCGAATGGATCACGCAGCAGATCTTATGCTTGAGACAAATGAGAAGAGCTATAAAATTGCGGAACGTGTAGGGTATCAGGATGCGAATTATTTCAGTTATGTCTTTAAGAAACGGTTCGGGATGTCACCGTCCAAGTATCGGACGGAGCATCTGAAAAGATAAATGCATTTCGCAAATATAAAATGTGATAAGAGAAAAGAAGGATGAAGTGATAAAAGGGGATCGAAGTGAAAAGTAACAACGATACGAAGAGACAGGAAAATTATGGCTATTCAATAAAAATGCGGATACAGAGATGGTTTCGGCGGGGACAGTTTATCAGTTGGGATATCCAGTCAATTATTATGGTTGTACTTACTGTACTGACGATCGTAACCACGGTTCTGATGGGATTCCTGATCTACAGCAGATTTAAAATGGCGATCCGGCAGACAGCTGTTGCAAACACAGAAAGTGTTGTGGAGAGTGCGGTGGACAGGCTGGAGGCAGATTTATTGAACGTCAGACAGATTTCCAATGCAGTCAATTATAATATTATCCAGGAATATGATATATCCAGTCAGGAATTTGAACGGCAGTTCAGTCTGCTTTATGAGATTAATACAGACAAGATCCAGAGCATGGCACTGTATGATAATGAAGGGAATCTGGTGGCGGCAGAACCACTTGTCAACGAGAAAGCAGATGCCGGAGCAGCACAGCAGGACTGGTATCGGAATGCCGCGGATGAAATCGAAAATATTCATTTTTCTTCCCCTCATATCCAGAATCTGTTCGAGGATGGAACGTATCGGTATTACTGGGTTATTTCTCTGAGCAGATCGGTGGATATTAATGATGGGGAGAAGCCGGGAAGCGGTGTATTACTGGTGGATATGAAATATTCCATGATCCGTGAAATCCTGGAACGCATCAACCAGTCTTCGGATGAAGTCTATTATTATCTCTGCAGCCGGGATGGCGAAATGATTTATCATCCAAGACAGGTAGAAATTGACAGGGGACTTCTGACAGAGGACAGTGGACAGATCAAAGAATATGAGGATGGGACGTATGAATTGCCGGTCAATGGGCAGAATGGCTCTGTTGTAGTTGGAAGTATTTCCTATACGGGCTGGAGACTGGTAGGAGTGGTTCCTGACAGTGTTCAGACATCCAAAATCCAGCAGTTCCGATATTATATAGTCGTGACGACGCTCATTTTCTTCATGATGCTTCTGGGAGTGAACCGCATTGTAGCAAGAAAAATATCAAATCCTATTTTCAAACTGAACGAATCTGTAAAAGCTTACGAGACGGGAAAGACAAAAGATATTTATATCGGAGGATTCTCTGAGATCCGACACCTTGGGTATTCTGTGAAAAAATCCTATGAGCAGATAGAAGTCCTGATGGAAGAAATTATCCGGCAGCAGAATGAAAAGCGGAAAAGTGAGATGGATGTTCTGCAGAGTCAGATCAATCCCCATTTCCTGTATAATACGCTGGAATCGATCACATGGATGGTAGAGGCTGATAAAAATGAAGAAGCAGTCTTTATGATATCAGAGCTTGCGAAGCTGCTCAGGATCAGTCTGTCGAAGGGAAGAACCGTCATCAGGATCGCAGATGAGCTGCAACATAGCAGAAGTTACATGAATATTCAGAAAGTCCGTTACAAAGACCGCTTTGAGACAGAGTTCCTTATAGAGGAAGAGATAAAAGAATATTGTACGATCAAGCTGATCATTCAGCCAATTCTGGAAAATGCCATTTATTACGGAGTAGGAAATATGGACGAAGATGACGGTGGAAAGATCACAGTCAAAGGAAAAAAGGACGGAAATGAGATTTATATTTCTGTGATTGATAATGGAATGGGAATGAGTGAGGAGATTGTAGAAAATCTTCTTTTGGATAATGAAAAGGTACCAAAGCATGGTTCGGGCGTTGGACTGATCAATGTACATACAAGAATCCAGCTTATGTATGGGAAAGAATATGGTTTGAAAATATACAGTGAGCCAGACGAAGGAACGGAAGTTGTGATCCATATTCCTGCAATCCCATTTTCAGAAGAGAACAGAAAAAAACTGGAGGAACAGACTTACAGGAAAGGAGAAGCATATGACGAAAAGAAATAAAATAACTTTCCTGATAGCAGAAGCGTTGCTTGCGGTTCTTGCAGCCTATTTTTTCTACAGTATCTTTCATGGAGATGTGCCACCTAAAAAAGTGGCGGTGATCGTAGAAAATTCAGGAGACAAGAGATGGGACAGCCTGCTTAACGGAATGAAGCAGGCGGCCAAAGTCCAGAATCTGTCGCTGATTATCTGTAATACGGACGAACAGGAAAGCTCTGAGGATGAGCAGGAGATGATCCGGGAGCAGTTGGAGAATGACGTAGATGCATTTATTATCAACCCTGCTCCGGGACAGGATACGAAGCAGGTTTTAGAGCAGTTGCAGGGAACGAAACCGTTTGTGCTGATCATGCAGGATATTTACAGTTATGAAGCGGATGCCGCCTCTTCATTTGTAACAGTCAAGCCGGATAACTATAAAATGGGGCAGGAACTGGCAGAGCAGATGTTGAAAAATACATCCGGTCTTATGAATGGAAAGCGAATCGGAGTTGTAGCAGGAAATGCAAGGACTGAAGAAAGCAGGAACCGTGTCAGAGGATTCTGTGAGGTGATGGAAGCCGGAGGTGGAAGGATCATATGGAAGTATAATCAGGAGAGCAAGGAAGATGCCGGTGAAATATTGAAAGCGAAAGAAAAAGTAGATTATCTGGCAGTCCTCGATCCATATATTCTGGATGAAGTAGGAGAAAAGGCAGAAAATGGGTTCTATAGCGGAGCAGAAATTTACGGGATTGGGACAAGTATCAAAGCCTTTTCGCTGTTGGATGCAGGAAAGATACAATGCCTGATCGTGCCGGATCTGTATGAGGTCGGATATGAAAGCATGAATGAGATTGCCAGTAAGTTAAAAAATTCCTGGTATCAGATGGAAAGTCATGAAACAGAAATACAGGTAGTTTACAAAAAAGATTTATTTTCGGAAGATATAGAAAGGTTTTTGTATTCTTATGAGTAGAAAAAAGAGAAGAAAAGCAATGATATTTCTGACGGTGTCCGTTCTTGCTCTGTCATTTCCGGGGTGTGGAAAAAAAGAAAATACCTCAGACCGGACACTGAGGGTAGGCATTGTGACGTATACACAGGACGATCCTTTTATCAATACCATGACAGAGCAGATCCGGGAGGATCTCAAATTAAAAGAGTCAAAAGATATGAAGATTCTTGTTTCTGTAAAGAATGGTGATAATGATCAGAGAGACCAAGATGAACTGGTGGAAGAAATGATTGCAGCAGGGTGTGATGTGCTGTGCGTGAATCTGGTTGACAGAACCGCACCGTCAGATATCATCAAAGCAGCAAGACAGGAAAAGATTCCGGTGATCTTTTTTAACAGAGAACCTGTAAAAGAAGATCTGATGCAGTGGGATCAACTGTACTATGTAGGGTGCGATGCAAAGCAGTCGGGAGAAATGCAGGGAGAAATTGCAGCAGATTATCTGAAAGCTCATCCGGGAGCAGATAAGAATCAGGATGGCAAGATCCAGTATGTACTCTTAGAGGGAGAAGCGGGACACCAGGATGCTATCAGCCGGACGGACTGCTCGGTAAAAACGCTGATTGAGAATGGCATAGAGCTTGAAAAATTAAGTTATCAGTTCGCAGACTGGAACAGGGGGCAGGCAGAGAATCGTATGAGCCAGTTGATCGACCATCATGGGACCGAGATCGAATTGGTTATATCCAATAACGATGAGATGGCACTTGGTGCAGTAGAGGCATATAAAAATGCAGGATACAGTCAGGAACAAAGACCGGTTATTTTCGGAATAGACGGACTGGAGGATGCACTGGAGGCAGTAAAAGAAGGAACAATGCAGGGAACAGTATACAACGATAATGTAGACCAGGCAGGAGAGATAGCCCGGCTTGCTGTTGATCTTTTTAAAGGAAATGATATCAGTAAGCATAAACTGAAAGATGGAAGATACTATATGTCTTTATATCAGAAAGTAGAAACCGGGAATGTAGATGAATTTTTAGAGAAATAGATCTTTTTAGGAAAACAGAAATATAAGTAGAAGACGGAGAAGAAAATGCAGGACAGAGAAAAGAAAGAAGAACACAGAGAAAAGAATATCGGGCAGGAAGGAAGAAATGGGCAGGAAGGAAGAAATGGTCTGGAAAGAAGAACCGGACTGGAAACTGACAGACAGGAAGACCGAGAAGAGAAATTGTGGAGAGAGGCATTTTATCAGGAGCTGGATGCAGTAAAAAGGCAGCAGATGCTCAAAGAGAGGGAAGAAGTAAGAAACATTGGTGAAAATGCAGATAGAACTACCGCGGAAATCCGGTTTATGGAAAAGCTGTGGATTGCAAGATACGGGAAGAGAAGACCAAAAAAAGATGCATTTGTAGGAAGTCTTATGGAATTAAAATATATTGCAGAAGGAGGCTCTGTAGATCTTGGCGGGCAAAAGAGAAAGCTTGCAATAGAAATTATTATGAAGCTTTGCTTATTTGATGCAGAGAAGAGAAATGTATGGGAACAGGAACTGTTACTGCAGGAACTGAAAAATGCTTTTCTAAAGCTGATTGATGTAAGCCGGAAAGGAAGAGGATTCACTTCAATCGTATTTGGAATGGGACAGTTATCAGAAGAAAGTGTGGCAAAGAAAATTGCCGATCAGATCAGTATGATCGCATTTGCCGCTCCACATATGCTGCATATGGATAAGGAGTTTGAACTGCTTCAAAAAGCAGCTCTTGCTGCCTTCAGACAGGAATATCCCCAGAGAGAACATTTTCTGAAAAAATAATCCGTCATGGAAATGAGTTTCTTGCGAAATAAAGTTATTTATGAACCCAAGTCCATTATGAAACCGTTTTTCTCGTGAAAATGAATTGCTCCGGGGAAATAGGAAAGAGGTATCTGGTATTGTTAATTAATATAAGCTGTTTACATCATCAGTGGCGTACCATGACTCACCTTGCGGATTATCTTAAAGATGATGGTCGCAGGTAAAGAAACCAGGATGTAAAGTGTAGAGAAGACACCGACAGCCCCACCGATAATCATAAGTAAAATTAAGCCGATATTCATAATGTTGCACACTCCTTTTTGTATTCTGAACAGTGTCTATTTTAGAAAAAAAGAATGTGAAAAGGAATAAAAAGAAAGTCTTTTTAGCATAATTTTAGCAGGCCTGATATCAGACCTGCCCGTCATCTTCTGCCATGCGGTAGCCGACACCGACTTCTGTAAAGATATAATGTGGCTGGGCAGGATCAAGCTCAATTTTGCGACGGATATTCGCCATATTTACACGCAGGATTTTATTGTCATCATCTGCATAAGGTCCCCAGACATTGGAAAGGATCGAGGCATAAGTAACAACCTTTCCAGAATTTTGTGCCAGATAGGCAACAATCTTATACTCAACAGGTGTCAGATGAACGGGTTCATCCTCCAGGGTGAGCAGCCTTTTGGAAAAATCCAGTGTCATTTTGTCATGTCTGTAGGCTTTGATATATAACTCCTGATCAGTATGCATCCGGTTGCTGTGCCGCAGGGAGGTACGGATCCTGGCAAGCAGTTCGGAAGTGCCGAAAGGTTTGGTTATGTAATCATCAGCACCAAGGTCAAGAGCCTGCACCTTTTCGCGTTCCGCACTTCTGGCGGAGATCACGATGATGGGGATACTCGACCATGTCCGCACATCCTGGATGATCTGATTTCCGTTCATATCGGGAAGTCCGAGATCAAGAAGGACAAGATCAGGACATTGAGAACGGATGAGACTTAACCCTTCCGTACCGGCATCGGCACAAAGAACCCGGTAGTTATGACGGATCAGGATTTTACGCATAAAAGTCTGGATATTTTTTTCATCTTCAATAATCAGTATCGAAAATTTAGGCATTGTCAGCTCTCCTTTTCTTTTGGAAGTGTAAAAGTAAATTCAGCTCCCTTTGTACGATCACCGGTATGGTTGACAGCGGTAATCTGCCCGCCGTGTGCCTGTATGATCGTCTGGCAGATGGAAAGTCCGATTCCCATCCCTCTGTGGCTGTCACTGGAGCCGGACGAAACTTGTCCGCCTTCAAAAATATGAGGCAGAAGATCCTCGGAAAGTCCACGGCCGTAATCCCGGACTGAAAATGAAATGGCATCATCCAGTTCTCGGATGATCAGATCCACTGGTTCTGTGCTTCCTGAATGAATCAGGGCATTTTCCATCAGATTGATCAGCACTTGTTCGATCAGGGTAGGATCCATAGGGATCATGAGAAAATTATTTGGCATTGATACATGGATCACAGCATCAGGGATTCGTTTCTGAAGCCTCAGGATCGCCTCAGAGACCACTTCTTCTACAACCTCGGCAGATTTCTTTACCTTGTCAGCAGAACTGCTGTTAATACGGGTAACGGTCAACAGATTTTCCACCATATTTAAAAGCCATTCTGAATCCTCCCGGATATTGGAAACCAGCTCTGTACATTCGGTTTCGGAAAGCTCTTCCCGGTTCTCAAGGTAGGAGTCGGCGGAACCGATAATGCTGGTAAGAGGTGTCCTGAGGTCATGGGAGACGGCTCGGAGGAGGTTGGCACGCAGTTTTTCCTTATCTGCTTCAGCAAGCTGCTTTTCACGTTCGGAGATAGCCTGCTGCTGTTGCTTGAGTGAGGTGGTTACTGCACCGGTGATCAGTGCAATCGTAAGCATTCCGGCAAAAGTGACAGGATATCCGTCCAATGTAAAATTTAATCGGAAATAAGGGTATGAAAAAAAGTAATTTACTGCGAATACACAGAAAATCGAAGCGATGATCCCATAAATATAACCACTTGTCTTTAATGCGATCAGGATCAGTGCCAGTGTATAGAGGACTGTGATATTGGCAGTATATTTATTTCCAAAATGAAAGAAGCAAAAAGAAATAATGGTCGTTACAGCCAGAAGCAGGACCGTGATTGCCAGGTTCCATCGTATTTTTTTCATAAAGAATCACTCCTCTTAAAAATGAATCATCCTGATTGAAAAATTAGCACAGCCATAGGCTGTGCTAAAATAATCTTTCAGAGATCCTGCGGGAATCAGAAGATCAGATCAATCAGAAGATCAGATCAATCAGAAGATCAGATCTTCTCTCCATTTTTGTATTTGCGAAGAACATTCTGGATTCTTTCATTCGGACTTAAAATCTGACTCAAAGAACCGTCATGGTTCAGAGTGTCGATAATCAGTGCAATATACTTGCTCATATCGCAGTTGATATAATATGGTTTGGAGAGCAGCTCCGGTGTCTGATAGATCAGGTTTGTAGTCAGAACACCTGTCAGAACACCCTCTTCATAAGCCTTATCAAACTTCTCAAGTCCATTTGTGAAGAGTCCGAATGTAGCAGCGGCAAAAATGCGGTTCGCTTTTCGGCGTTTCAGTTCGGTTGCAACTTCAATGATACTTTCTCCTGAAGAAATCATATCATCAATAATGATCACATCTTTTCCTTCTACGGAAGAACCGAGAAATTCATGAGCAACAATTGGATTACGTCCGTCTACAACCTGTGTATAATCACGGCGTTTATAGAACATACCCATGTCAAGACCGAGGACATTTGCAAGGTATACGGCACGGTTTGTTCCGCCCTCATCCGGGCTGATTGCCATCATATGGTCACTGTCGATCTGAAGATCTTTATAAGTACGAAGCAGTCCCTTGATAAACTGATAAGTAGGGGAAACTGTCTCAAATCCGCTCAGCGGAATCGCATTCTGTACACGAGGGTCATGAGCATCAAATGTAATAATATTGTCAACACCCATCCGCACAAGCTCCTGAAGTGCAAGGGCACAGTCCAGAGACTCACGGGAAGTTCTCTTATGCTGGCGGCTCTCATAGAGGAACGGCATGATTACGTTGATACGGCGTCCTTTTCCTCCGATTGCAGCAATGATACGCTTCAGGTTCTGATAATGATCGTCCGGTGACATATGGTTTGTATTGCCGGTAAGAGAATACGTGACGTTGTAGTTGCAGACATCCACCATCAGGTACAGATCCTTACCACGTACAGATTCTTCGATGATGCCCTTAGCTTCACCGGATCCAAAACGCGGAACACTGGCTCCGACAAGGAAAGTATCTTTCTCATAGCCGGAAAAGGCAGCATCACCTTTAAACTGATGAGCACTTTCATGACGCCATTTTACGAGATAATCATCCACTTTCTGTCCCAGCTCTTCACAGCCTCTAAGGGAAATAATTCCAAGACTTCCAACAGGGATATTTTCTAAGGTTCTTTCTGATCGAGTTAACATGAGTATCCTCCTAATGTTCTAACTTCTTTTTGATTCGTATATCATCACCGATGATCTTCAACAGACTGTAACTGCTTGTAATCCTGGAAAAAGAGCGTTCTGTATACAGATCCGCAAGAGATTCCAGAGAAAGGTTTGTTGAGATGATCGTTGATTTCCTGTGTAACAGTCTTTCATTGATACAGGTAAAAAACTGGGATGCAATGAAAGAATTTGTATATTCTGTGCCCAGATCGTCGATGATCAGCAGATCACACTCAAAGATGTATTCACTCATATTGCGGGCATCCACATCTTTTTTATCGAAGGTATTCTGAGCCAGCGTATTGAACAACTGCGGAGCAGAAAAATAGATCACTGAAAATTCACGGTTGATGATCTCTTTGGCAATACAGGTGGAAAGATAAGTCTTTCCGACACCTACATCCCCATAAAGGAAGAGATTGTGAAATTCTGTTCCAAAGCTGTCAACAAAATGACGACAGATCTCTAAAGTATTTTCCATCGCCTCCCGGGCAGAACGTCCGGTTTTTTTATCGTAATGTGAACGAGAGTAATAGTCAAGCCTGAAATTTGAAAAATCTGCATCTTCAGGGATTTTTTTTATGTTCGACTGCTCATAAAGCAGTTCTATGATGGCTTTTTTAAAGCAATGACATTTTTCATTACCGATATAACCGGTATCCTTGCAGTCGGGACATTCATAAACCGGTTCAAGGTAATTTTCCGGATAGCCGGCAGATGTCAGAAGCTTTTTTTTACTTGCACGAAGAAGGGCAAGTTCTTCTTTCAGGGAAGAAAGGGCAGTGGGATCTCCGTTGAGGAGCTTCTTTCCGTACTGGACAGAAAGAATGGAAATAGAGTCATCCAGTGACTTGAACTCAGGAAGCTTTGTATAGACTTCCTCATAGCGTGCAGTCTGGATGTCGTGGCTCTTCAACTGTCTTTTTTCATATTCACGCATGATGGCATGATACTGTGCATTTCTTAATCCCATGGGATGTCTCCTTTTAAATTGCTTTTGGTTCCTGGTACCGGGTTGAAGGTTTCAAAACCAGGTGGTATTTCCAATCTTTAATTACTTTTCAGCAACTGGGCTTCTAAAGAGTCCATATCATAACTCCGGCGTTCAAAGTTATTCAGGTTCTTTGTATTTGGCTGCCTTGGGGCAGCAGCTCTGCGGCTGCTGCGTTCCTTCTGATACTGCTCGTCCAAAGCGGCAATATCCTGAAGATGGCGGACACCCTGCTCATACCAGCGGGTCAGGATACGGTCTGCATATTCAAAACTTGGCTGATGCGTTGCAGAAATCGTCCGGCGGCAGGCCTCCTGGATGATGTCGGCTTCAAAGCAGTACTGCTCTGCCCATTTATTAATGAAAGCAAGCTCAGAAGTTGCCGGTCCGCGGTTCTTGATTCCGAAGGCATTCAGGACAGTATAGCAGTTGCGGTTATAAACGGCAGACTGTTCCTTTGCCTGTGAGACCGTGCTGATCCCGTCCTTTGCCCATGCAATGGCAACCTTCTGTATATAGTGCATACTTTTATGCCCGCTTTCCACGCACGTCTCAAGCAGATATTCAATCAGGGAAGAGGACATATGAAGTTCATTGTAAAAATATGTAATCATATCGACATCCGTATGCGAAAGCGTCTTTCCGAGGTATTGCTCTGCAATAAAGAACAGAGATTTTAATTCTTTCTGTGAACGGAACGCATCCATGGCGATCGGTTCAGAGGAAGTACCGGAGAAAGAAGAATCCGGGGAAGACTCGAAAGTTCCGGAAGATTCATCAGGTACTGTTCCGAAAACGTTCATAACAGAAGCAGGCTCTTCCATACTGTCTGTCAGTTCCTGTGAAGAGAAATCCGGAGAAAACTCTGATGCATCTTCTGTATCAGAGGACAAAAGCTCGATTCCTGAAATACTTCCATCCGCATCTTTCGTGAGACGGAGCAGTCCGGTGGACTCCCAGTAACGGAAAGCACGAAGGACATCATTCTCCGTATTGTTCAGGCAGTCAGCGATCATGGAAACCGTCAGGACAGAACCCGGCTCGTTCAGATAACGAAGAAGCAGCAAATATACTTTTACAAATTCCCCGTTGGCACTGACCATATAATGATCTATAAATTCATTCGGCAAGATGGTTGCATTTGCCTGAAACCGATTCTTTAACTTCAATCTCTTCATGACGTTATCCCACTTTCTATTTTATCTCTTTTGTCAAACTGCTCCGACATCTTATAGGTGTGATTATTATAGCATTTTCCGAAACTGTTAAAAAGGACTTTTAAGTGGGTAAATCCCCCTTTTTTGTAGATAACTATGTGGAAAACCTGGGGAAAACTCGTAGAAAATGTGAATATCTCTGATCAAAAGCCAGTGGGACAAGCAAAACCCGGCAGAAGCTACAGTCCGAAGATCCTGTACTCTGCCGGGGAATATCCGCCTGGGCGGGATTATTTTAAGATGTCTTCACCAATCTTCACTACATCTCCGGCACCCATGGTGATCAGCAGATCACCGGACTTGCAGTTCTCTTTCAGAAATGCCTCGATCTCTGCAAAGCTTGGATAGTAGTGTGTGTCCGTTCCGAGTTTTGCGGCCCATTTTTATCACCGATGTGAAGTAAATGATCTGCCAGATGTTGCAGTTCATCAATATTTTCTTGTAGTAAAAAACTCACCATACCCCTTTTATTCACTTAATGCTTGTTTCACTTATATTTAAACCCTTATTTCTCCAGAGGCTCTACACACCCTACTGGTATATCTACAAAAGCACATCCCAACATAGTTAGCCGGACTGCTACTTTCGATTTTCCATTTACTGTAACCAATTCTCCCTGAAGTCCGGATAATGGCCCTTTGATAACCTTAATCTTGGTTCCTGGTGACAAGGGAGTCGTACTCATATTAATCGCCTCGTCCGAATAGTCTAGCATAAATTTAAAGCGGTGCATCTGTTCATCCGGAATGACAGCAGGAGTACTTTCTCCACGCAATACCATATATCGGCTGATAGAGCCCAATGTCAAAACTTCTTTCTGTTCATACATATCGACATGCACAAATATCATCATCGGAAGAAGAACACGCTCGACTACCTTTCGACGATCACTCCATTGATGTACTTCTTGCTGAACAGGAAGGAAGTTTTCAATACCCATTTTAGATAGTCGCTCACTCGTTTTCTTCTCATGAGAAATACGTACTAAAGCCACCAACCAACGTTTAGGGTGCGCTACGCTCCTGCCAGTCACATCTGCCGGCAGAACTTCTTGAATGTCTTTTTTACTAAAAATCATCTATTTACCCCACACTTATTCGTTATTCTTTAACAAACAGAAACGAATAACGGTGCAAAGATGACCATATTTACCAATATACGCAAATAAAAAACAATAATATTTTCGTTAAACGCCCATAATTAGAGGGAAATATCTGTTTGTTTCATTTTCAACACCTATTTATTATACCATTTACGAACAATGAAATATTCAATATTTTCATTGCCCAGCCCTTAAAAAAGAATTAAAAGCTCCACCTCAATCAGAAGATTTTACCATAAAAAGAAAAAAAATAACTATTCTGAGAAAAAAAATAAAGAAAGGATGCAGTATTCTATAAACTGCTGCATTTAACTTATAAACGGGAGAAAAAAAGAATCAAACCTATATATCATATTAAGACCTGAAACCTGAACTTGACAAGTGGGGAGAAATTAGAGAGAGAGAGTATTTTACAAACGTCCCCAAAAACGAGAACCCCTGCCGACTGTAGAAGCCGGCAGGGGTTTATTTTTACTACTAAGGAGTCCGAAAAGAAAGTAAGACGTTATTCTTTCCAAGCACCTCCGCTTATTTACAATATTTTTTTATAAGTTCATCCACATTCGGATCACCCAGTTCCTTCGCTTTATTGAAGTTTCCGCAAGCTTCGTCCGTCTTCTTCAACTGTATCTGACAAAGGCCCAACAACCGGTATGCTTCCCCATATTTCGGCTCGTCTTTCAGAATTTCATTCAGTATCTTCATGGATTCTTCGTAACGTCCTACACGCAGATTAACCACTGCATGTTCTGCCCGATAAGTCAAATCTTTGGGGCTCAATTCAACCGCTTTCACGATATCATCCAATGCACGCTGATATTGACGGGCTTTCAGCGCAGCCTGCTCACGATAATAATAGAAAAGGTCATTGACCTGTCCGTTCACAGCCTTATAATAAGCATCATAATCGAGCATTGCATTTCTTGCCTGATCGTTGTTCATATATATCTGTGCACGTTCCAACAGATAAGGAGCAAAATTTGCCGTGACAGGCTGCGGACAACGAGCAATGCAGCTGTCCATCAATGCCAACACTTCTTTGGCATCTACCTTCAGCAATTCTTTCGTCTTGGCGGCACTAAAGAATGAGGCTGCTGAAGCCAGATTGCTGGCATTCACCTTCTCATAAGCGGCCAAAGCACCTGCATAGTCCTGCTGTGCAAAAAGTATATCTCCTTCCAACTGCGTATAAACGGGCAAAGGATCGATAGCCATCGCCTGACGGAGATTTTTCAAAGCCGTATCATACGTCCAGTCTTTATAAGTCGTTTCCGGTTTTGAAAGCTGATAACCGTATATCAGCTTGGCGATATTATAATACACATCATCCTTTTTAGCCGCCACCTTCAAGGCTTGATTAAAGTCGGCTACAGCCTTGTCAAAATAAGACTGGTCATCCTTACCTTTTGCTACGTAATAGTTGGCACGACGGATATATCCATCGGTACTGCTGGGGAACTGGCGAATGAAATCGTCCAGCAATTTCTCATATTCATCAGCCGACATCTGCGTGGAAGCCATAAACAGATACACCAATGCCTGATCCTCCGCTTCGGGCAATCCTTTCCGGATACCGATATTCTTCAGAGCAACGTCTCCCAAAGACAGAGCACTAATCTTCTGCGACATTGCAAAAGCTGCCCCTGCCGCATAACAAGTCGTTACCGTATCCGCACCGGAGGACTTCTGTGAAATACCGAACACCTGGCCTTCCGCATTCATCACCGGACAACTCACCATCTTGTCTTTCATCTGCATACTCAAGGTATAGTAATGGTATTCTCCGGCAATCTTCGATACATCCTTCACTTTACCCGAAACGCAGGCAATGCTCTTCTGCGTAGAATAAGGAAGCATCCATGCGTCAGCGCCTGCAGCCGGAGCAGTAGTCGCCACTACCAGTGACGGCACTTTCTTCTCGGTGATGGCCACACGAAACTTGATCACATCGTACATATCATCTGCTCCCAAAATCAGGCTGACCGGCATTTGCTTGCCTTCGGCTGTGACAATCACCGCACGCTCAGCCCCTTTGAAGAGACTGTAGTCAGAGAGAGCCAGTCCGTCTTCGGATACGAAAAATCCGTTTCCGGTATTCAGCATCTTGTCATTCTTATCATAAGTTATTACTGAGAAAACAGCACGTTTCGCCTTCTCCACCCATTTCGGGGTTTGCGCCAGACCGCTCTGTACCAAGAGGAAAAGCGCTAAAGGTAAGATTAAAAGTTTCTTCATATCAGTCGTTGTTTCTTTGTTTCACAGCTTCATAAATCAAAATACCGGCAGCTACGGAAACATTCAGAGATTCGATGGTTCCCAGCATCGGTATCTTCACCCATTCGTCACAGAGAGCCAGATGATCATATGATACACCGGTGTCCTCCGCTCCCATGATGATACACATCGGTCCCGTATAATCGGCTTTCGTATAGTCATAATCTCCTTTCTCGGTAGCGGCAACGATACGGAAACCGCTGTCCTTGAGATACTGCAAAGTCGCACGCAGATTCTGTTCACGGCAGACAGGCAATGTATGCAACGCACCTGCGGAAGTCTTCATGGCATCGGCATTCACCGATACGCTGCCACGCGCAGGAATAATCACCGCATCCACCGCGGCACATTCGCAGGTACGGGCTATCGCACCAAAGTTACGCACATCCGTTATGCCATCCAACATCACAAAAAACGGATTCTTGCCTTGCTCGAATAAGAAAGGAACGAGGTCTTCCGTCTTCTGATAGGTCACAGAGGAAATGAAGGCAACCACACCCTGATGATTCTTCCGTGTGATGCGGTTGATACGTTCCACCGGCACACGCTGAACAGGAATCAGCAATCCTTTCAATGCTGCGAAAAGCTCTTTGGAAAGATCACTTTGAATGTCTTTCTTAACGAGGATCTTATCAATTTCTTTTCCAGCCTGAATGGCCTCTATGACGGCACGGACGCCGAAAATCATTTCACTTTTATCGGTCATTGTAATTTTGAATTATAAATTTTGAATTATGGATTATGAAGTACGGGCCAACAGGGCCTTCGCATTGCTGAGGGCAGCCTCGGTCAATGTGGCTCCGCTCAGCATGTGAGCGATCTCCTCTACCCGTTCTTCATCGGTGAGACGGCGGATATGGCTGTTCGTTTCCGTATCGCTGTCCTTCTTATATACTTTATAATGAGCACGCCCGCGAGCTGCGATCTGAGGCAGATGTGTGATACTGATCACCTGACGGTTGCAGTCACCCATTTCCTGCATCATATCCGCCATACGGTCGGCTATTTCACCGGAAACTCCGGTATCGATCTCATCAAATACAATCGTAGGCAGTTTCACCGCACCGGCGATCATCGCTTTGATAGAAAGCATCACACGCGCGATTTCACCTCCGGAAGCAACGGAAGATATGCTTTGCAACGTTCCGTTCTTGTTGGCGGAGAACAGGAAGTTGACAGTATCCTCCCCCTGTATGCCCGGTTCTTTCTTCAATCCCATCTCCACTTGGAAGCGGACGTTGGGCATACCCAGCGGGACCAGCCGTTCAGCCAGTTGTTTCTCCACTTCACGGGCGGCTGCCGCACGGGCTTTTGTCAGCACGGTGGCTTGCTTCTTCACCCGTTCATACTGGGCTTCCTTGCGGGCAGTCAGTTCGGCTATGCGATCATCATAAGAGGTGATCTCGGACAACTTACTGCGATATTGGTCTGCCAAAGCCATCAATTCTTCAAGTGTCTGTACCCGATGCTTCTGTTGCAGGGAGTAAATCAGATTCAAACGATCGTTCACTTCGTCCAAACGGGTAGGATTAAACTCGATGGATTCTCCCTGCGCTGAGACTTCCTGCGAAATATCTTTCAGTTCGATGTAGGCACTTTCCATGCGGTCGCTCAGTTCTCCGGCAGGCTGATACACCTTTTTCAGATTATTCAGCGTATTCAGATTATCTTTCAGGAAAGAAAGCAGTCCGCCTTCGTCCGAGAAAAAAGACTGTTCGATGCGGTAAAGCCCCGCTTTGATCTCCTCGGCATGACTCAGAGTTTCCGCCTCCTGCTCCAGTTCACTCTGTTCCCCTTCCACCAGATGAGCTTCCTCCAGTTGTTCCAGCTGGAAACGAAGATAGTCCTCATCCGTCCGGCTTTGCTCGGCAAGTGCCGTCAGCTCGGACAGTTCACGGTCGAGCAGCTTCCATTCATTATACAGTAAATGATACTTCTCCAGCGCATCATCGTTATGAGCCAGAATATCGAGTACATTCAGCTGGAAACCTTCTTTATTGAGCAAAAGATTCTGATGCTGTGAATGTACATCAATCAGTTGTTCGCCCAATTCCTTCACCTGTGCCAGCGAAGCAGGCGTATCATTAATGAATGCGCGGCTTTTGCCGGACGCCTGCACTTCGCGCCGCAGGATACATTCCTCGTCGTCGTATTCCAGTTCGTTCTCTTCAAAAAACGGGCGCATACCGTAAGCCGAGATATCAAAACGTGCTTCGATAATACATTTAGAAGCTCCACGACGAATCGCTTTCACATCGGCACGCTGTCCGAGCAGCAGACCGATGGCTCCCAGAATAATCGATTTTCCGGCCCCCGTCTCGCCTGTGATGACCGAGAAGCCTGTTTCAAAACCGATATCCAGTTTTTCTATCAATGCGTAATTCTGAATATAAAGTGAACGTAACACCTTCTGTAAATTAAAAATTAAACCTAAAAAATAAAGATCAGTGAGTCAAGACGGCAACCAGATGGTTGATGATGTCTTGCGCTACTTCCTGTTTGGGCTTCAGAGGATAATCCTCGCGACCTTTGCGATCAATAATGCTAATCTTGTTTGTATCGTGACGGAAGCCGGCTCCCGCGTCATTCAGAGAGTTGAGGACGATAAAGTCAAAGTTTTTACGTTCGAGCTTTCCTTCGGCATTCTGCTGTTCATTATTTGTTTCGAGGGCAAACCCCACTAACAGTTGATTGTCTTCTTTGATCTTTCCCAGACTTGCAGCAATGTCCTGCGTAGCCTGAAGATGCAAGGTCAGTTCTTCTTCCTTCTCCCGTTTGATCTTTTTGCCGGCCACCGTTTCCGGGCGGAAATCGGCGACTGCCGCACAAAGAATCCCCACGTCGGAAGTCGGGAAACAGGTTTGCGCTGCCTCATACATTTCCTGAGCAGATTCCACATCTATCCGGTGGATACGCGAATGCTGCGTTTTCAGTTGCACCGGTCCGGCGATCAACGTCACCTCTGCCCCACGACGGGCACATTCTTCCGCCAAAGCAAATCCCATCTTACCGGAAGAATAATTGCCGATAAAACGGACCGGATCGATCTTTTCGTAAGTCGGTCCGGCAGTTATCATAATTTTCCTTCCCTGAAGTTCGGCACTCGCAGAGAAAAACTCGTCCAGCACTCGGATAATGTTTTCCGGTTCTTCCATACGCCCTTTGCCGACCAGATGGCTGGCAAGTTCACCCGTTGCGGGCTCAATGATGCGGTTGCCGTAGGAACGCAATATATCCAGATTCTTCTGTGTAGAAGGATGTGCATACATATCGAGGTCCATAGCCGGTGCAATGAATACCGGAGCTTTGGCCGAAAGATAAGTGGTTATCAGCATATTGTCTGCTATCCCGTTCGCCATCTTTCCGATGGTGGAGGCGGTAGCGGGTGCGATCAGCATGGCATCCGCCCACAGACCCAAGTCCACATGGCTGTTCCACGTACCGTCCCGTTGGGCAAAAAACTCGCTGATGACCGGCTTACTGGTCAAAGCCGAAAGAGTGATGGGAGTAATAAATTCTTTTCCCGCCGGAGTAATGACCACCTGCACTTCCGCTCCCTGCTTTATCAGTCCGCGGATAATGTAACAAGCCTTATAAGCAGCGATGCTACCGGTTATTCCAAGAATTATCTTTTTTCCTTTTAGCATTATTTTGTAATCAAATTACTCATTTCACGCAGACGGATTTTAGTCAGCACCGCCTTGGTATTCAACGTGAAATCACTGTTTAAAATCCAGCTGTAGTATCCGGGGTCTTTCTTCAGCACCTCGGCTACAGACATTCCTTTATATTTTCCGAAATTAAATACTTCCACACCATTGTCGTCATACACCATCCGTCCGGCAAAGTCCACATTCTTAGTGAAACTTGAATATTCTGCCAGGAAGGCGATGTCGTTCTGAAGATCCGGATAGCGGTCGAGCTGTGCTTTCAGCACCTCATAAGTGGCACGTGTATCGGCCTCGGCCGTATGAGCGTCTTCCAGACTCTTTTCGCAATAGAACTTATAGGCAGCCGAAAGGGTACGTTGCTCCATCTTGTGGAAAATCACCTGTACATCGACAAACTTGCGCTTCGTCATATCGATATCTACACCGGCACGAAGAAATTCCTCTGCCAATACCGGAATATCGAAGCGATTAGAGTTGAATCCTGCCAAATCGCAGCCTTCAATGTCACGGGCCACATTCTTTGCCACCTCCTTGAAAGTCGGACAGTCCGCTACATCGGCATCATAAATGCCATGTACGGCAGAAGAAGCTTCAGGAATATGCATTTCGGGATTGATACGCATTGTTTTCGTTTCCTCATTCCCGTTAGGATATACTTTCAGATAGCAAATTTCAACGATCCGGTCTGTGTTGATATTGGTTCCCGTTGTCTCCAGATCGAAGAACACAATCGGGTTTTTCAAATTTAATTTCATTTCTTTCTTTAATGGATAATGGATTATGGAGAATTGATAATGGATAGGAAACATAAAAAATGGATAACTCCTGAACACTGACAGCGCAGCTCATTATCCATTATCCATTTTCAATTTTCCATTAAATAACTAATCGTTCAGCATCATCGGCATCAGCAGCATCAGCAAGTCTTCATTTTCTTCCTGTTCTACCGGCACAATGACTCCGGCACGCGACGGATCGGCAAGTTCGATTACCACTTCATCGGCCGAAATATTGTTCAGGATATCGATGAGGAAAGTAGACTTGAATCCGATGCTCATAGCGGCACCCGAATATTGGCAAACTTGTGTTTCTTCGGCAGAAGTGGAGAAATCGATGTCCTGTGCGGAAATCACAATCTGATTCTCCTGCATACGCAGCTTGATCAAACTGCTTGCCTGTGAAGAAAAGATAGACACGCGGCGCAAAGCTCCGATCAGTTGCTGACGGTCTACAGTCACTTTATGAGGGTTGTTCTGCGGAATTACCGAGTTGTAGTTCGGATAGCGTCCTTCGATCAGACGGCAGACCATGCGGTAGCTTTCCAGCATAAACACAGCGTTGCGTTCGTCAAATTCGATGGTTACTGTTCCCTGTTCTTTCGGAAGCAGGTTTTTCAGCAATGTAGCGGGCTTCTTCGGAAGGATGAACGCGGCACGTTCGTTTCCTTTGGCAGCCAGCGTTTTGCAACGTACCAGCTTATGACCGTCCGATGCCACCATCGTGATGTCTTCTGTTGTAATATCGAAATATATACCGTTCATTACCGGACGGAGTTCGTCGTCGGCAGTTGCGAATACCGAACGGTTGATGCCACCCAGCAGTACACCTGCTTCCATCTCCACGCGGACTGCATTTTCGCCCAGCACAGCCGACTGCGGAAATTCGTCAGCATTCTGTCCCATCAGACTATATTTTCCGTTCTGATACTGCACGGTGATTTCATAATTGTCCGTGTTGACGTAGAATGTCAACGGTTGTTCCGGAATTTCTTTCAGTGCATCAAGCAATGTTTTCGCTACTACGGCAAAACGCCCGTTTGTATCGCTTTCATTTACCTCAACGGTTGTCACCATGGTCGTTTCACTGTCAGAAACAGTCACAGACAATGTTCCGTCTTCCAATTCGAAGAGAAAACAATCGAGAATAGGCAACGCATTCTTTGAGTTAATTACACGACTGATAGCCTGTAAATGGCTGGAAAGAGCAGTACTTGAAACGATAAATTTCATATATTTTCGTGTATTTAAGTTTTAAATGTTCTATCGCACAAAGTTACGAAAAAAGATTTGGGCTGCCCAATAAAAACAAAAGAAAAAAACAGGTATTGTGCGAGGGATATTACTAAAAAATTGTAACTTCGCCGCAGAATTTAAAATTATCGCAATGGAATTTACAGGAAAAATCATCGCTATCCTCCCTCCGAGAGGTGGAGTCTCAAAGACTAGCGGCAACGAGTGGAAATCACAAGAGTTCGTAATCGAAAACCATGACCAATATCCGCGCAAAATGTGTTTCGACGTATTTGGCGCCGACAAAATCGAACAGTTCAACATTCAGATGGGCGAAGAACTGACCGTATCATTCGACGTTGACGCCCGTCAATGGAACGACCGTTGGTTCAACAGTATCCGTGCATGGAAAGTTGAACGTGTAGGCGCAGGTGCTCCTATGACTCCGGGTGCCCCCGTTCCTCCCCCGGCTCCGTCTGCTACTCCGGATTTCACTATGGGTGACGCAAAAGACGACCTGCCGTTCTAAGAATTAAAAACAATCTGCATAAAAAACTCCCGATGGAACTATTTCTGTCGGGAGTTTTTTTATGACTGTCCCCTGTAGTAACCAGACACCGGGCTGAAGTGAATTCACCTCGGGGCCAACGCAGATTCAGCAGCGAGCTGAAAAGGACTGAGCAGCGAGGCGAAAGGAATTGAGCAGCGAGCTGAAGGAGATTGGACAGCGAGACGGAAAAGCCCCCATGAAGGTATGCCAAAAGTCAATAGTAACTAAACTCTCCTCCTTCGGGAAGGAGGAGAATAGAGATAGAATCGACTTTTTAGTCACCCCCATTCAAGATAGAATCGATTTTTTAGCCCCCACTTTAGCTCTTTTGACACCCCTTCATGAATTCTCTTAAAGGTATCTTACGGAATGGAATAAAAAGTGAGTCAGCGGCGGCAAAATTCTCTATCTTTTTTCTTATTAATTCTATTTCTTTAGAATAGAATTATATACTCTTCTCTACTCTACTGGTTTCCATTCGGTTTTCGCGCCCTGCCAGAAGGCGTTTCAGAGCTTTTAGTTTCGCAAATTAAGAGCTATTTTTCCCCTCTATTTTTCACCAGTTTTTTTCTTCGAATTCTATTCGGATTTATACTTCAAAACAATGTTGGGATAGACCATCCCGTCCGCACAAGTAAACTGCGCAAAAAGAATGAAATTACGGAAAAATTCGGAGTTGCGGAGAAAGAATTCCGGCACGTAATGGACCTGATGTCCGGACTGTTCGAGCACGTGTCCAAAGTCCGCCATCATCATGAAATGATACGAATCGGACAATCCGTCCGTCCCCGCCCGATAAGCCAAAGCGCCGTCAAGCACTTCGCCATTATCCAGCTGGCGGATATATCGTGACAAACTATCTTCATCGGGAGCAAGCAGCAAACGTCCGCCATAAAATGTAGCGAAAACATGCAAGGACGGTTCTACAAAACTGGTTAGTTGCGTAAACAACGTAGTTTGAGGCAACCTGTACACAGGATACGCTTTAGCAGGGGTATAACAAAAAGTTATACGTGAATTTCGGTCTGTTCCTTCCTCTGCCGGAGCCGTCTTTACCAAAGAGCGCAACATCCTTTCCGCCTCGGTCACATCCATCACCGAGAGGCTTAAAACAGCCGCAGGCCCCATCAGAGAGTCTTCCCGCTGAAAAAGACAAGCCACCAAATCCTGCCCCGTATTCTCTGCCAGATAACGTGACAATTCCCGATCCCGATTCAGCACTTCACTCGTTCTGCCTGCCGTTGCATATTCCTGCGTATCGCCATAGGAAAGCAGGGATGCCCAGTCCGTAATGCCCTGTTTACTGAAATAAAATGCAGTGGAGGGCAGTGTTTCGCCCGGAAATCCTTTGACAGATTCCTGCTGGCGGATTACATTTATAAAGTTAAAACAAGTATCTACATAATGGCTGACTCCGGAGAAATAAATGAAATCATCCTTTAGCTTCATATCAAACTCCGTCCATCCCATCATTCCTGCCAGACGAGTGTAGACGGTAGCAACAGTCGGACTTTTCTTCGGCGCCCGCACTTCTTTAAAAGCAGGGTCAGTAGCCAACGACTTGCCGGTTTTGCGGATATCTATCACCTCCTCTATCAGCTTTTTCTGACAACTGAGCACCAGAAAGTCTTCCGTCAGATAGCAGGCGAGAAAATCACCGTCCGCCATCGGATAAATAATGATATCTTCACCCTTATAATCGAATGTTTTCGGAGGATAGCCCGACGAAACATATTTCTGCACAAAACGGTCGATCAGCGCACGGTCTCCATTCCCCAACCGGCAGTAAAGCACCTGATTACGATCATTGTCCGGCTCATGAAAACTGATCAGCATCTGATTCATTTGCCTGCTCAGACCGTGAGGAGCATCTTCGAGAAGAGAATAAAGATATTGTTTCAGATAAGAAAAGAGTTTGGAAACATAAAGATACTGGTGATCCCGACTACAGGTCAACTCATCCACTTCCATTACAAATTCGGCTACATCTTCCGTCGCAAACACTGCTGAAACAGAGGACGGAACCAAGGTATAGAGATCAAAATCCTTCTGATCTTCGGCAGCCGACAACCTAAAAAAAGAGTACAACGCAAAACCTGAGCACAAAAGTACAACAGAAGAAGTGATCGCTATTTTCACTATCGTACGAAGTTTCATAATATTTGCTGTTTATCGGCTAGGGGCAAAAATAATAATTTCTACAAAGAAAACAAAACTTTTGCTAAAAAAATCACCAATAATCAGAAAATGATTTCCATTCCGTCATATGTAAGGTGAATATTTTCAGGAAGCTCCTTCTCTACCTTCTTGTGCAGCCCCATATCATGACTCATGTGGATGAAGTATGTCTCCTTTGCCCGAATACGTTCTGCCGCCTTCAATGCCTCCTCCAGATTCTGGTGGGTGGGATGAGGAGCGATACGAAGCGCATTCATTATCAGAACATCTATCCCTTCCAATTGTTCATACGATTCTTCGGGCATGGTGAGCATATCCGTGATATACCCCAGCCTGCCGATACGGTAGCCCAGAATCGGCAGCCGACCGTGCATCACCCGCAAGGGCACCACTTCCGTATGGTGGATGGAAAAGGCGTGTCCGACCTCGATTTCCTGCAAGGGAATATCAGGTACACCGGGATAACGGTGATCGACAAAACAATAAGGCATCCGCGAACGCAATGCGCGTGCCACATATTCTTCGGCATAGATAGGAACCGCCCCGAAACGGCAGAACGGACGCAAATCATCCAATCCGCCCACGTGATCATAATGTTCGTGCGTAATGAGCACACCGTCTATCTTCTCAAAAGGAAGGTGTAACACCTGCGCCCGAAAATCGGGTCCGCAGTCTATAAGTATCCGCGCATCTTCCGTCTCAACGATTGCAGACGCACGCAGACGATTATCCTTCGGATCGGCAGAAGTGCAGACCGGACAGGTGCATCCAATCTGAGGAACTCCCGTCGATGTTCCGCTTCCAAGTATTCTTACTTTCATTTCCCAACCAAATTTACTTCCGGATGAATGTCTATGCCGAATTTCGCACGAACAGAAGCCCGTACCGCATCCGAAAGCGCAAGGATGTCGCTGCCTTTCGCTCCGCCCCGATTGACGAGCACCAAGGCTTGCTTGTCATGCACTGCCGCCGGACCTAATGCTTTTCCTTTCCAACCGCACTGATCAATCATCCATCCTGCCGGAATCTTCACTCGTCCGTCATTCAGTTCGTAGAAGGGGATTCGGGGAAATTCCTGCTGCAAGGCTTCCAGTTTTTCGCGCGGAACGATGGGATTCATAAAGAAACTGCCGGCATTTCCCATCACTTTCGGGTCGGGCAATTTGCTTTCACGGATATCGATAATCACTTTCCGGAGTACCGGCAAGGTCAGTTCGGGATACTTTTCGAGTTCCTGACGGATGGTGCCGTAATCTAATGTATAACGTTCTTCCTTGCTGAGCCGGAAGCAGACATAAGTCACAAATACGGATTTATTCTCCGGACGTTTGAAAATGCTGTCGCGGTAGGCATAGCCACATTCATCTACAGCATAAACACGCTCCTCACCGTGAATGTTCACTGTTTCGACAGAGGTGATCAAGTCTTTCACTTCCACACCATAGGCACCGATATTCTGCACGGCACTCGCTCCCACTTCACCGGGAATAAGGGAGAGATTTTCCGTTCCATACCAGCCATGCTCTACACAATATCCTACAAAATCATCCCAGACCACGCCTGCTCCTACCTGCACGGCTACACTCCGTTCATCCTCTTCCGTCACCTCGATCCCTTCGATGCGGGAATGTAAGACCAGCCCTTCATAGTCTTTGACAAAAAGCAGGTTGCTTCCACCGCCTATATGCAAAAAAGGTGTCGTAAGGGCACCTTGAGCTATCAATGTCTTCAGTTCTTCTACCGAAGCATATTCCTGAAACCGTTCGGCATAGACATCAATGCCGAACGTATTGTGTGATAAAAGAGAATACATATCTTCCGTTTTTTCGTTGCTAAATACTGGTATCTTCAAACTTATACAGTTGCCATTCGCCTGCTTTCCGCCTGAAATATAGAATATTAGAGAAGCCGTTTCCGATTCCCTTCAAGGCGAGAATCTTTGTCGGCGAGTTATCATCATTCCGCTGTCCGTAATTGATATTCGAAAGGCGGTCTGTAGGCAATGCCGGCTTGAAAGCAAACCACTGGTTCAAATCAAGAGAGGTCTCCAGAATAGAGAAGTCATCGTCCGGATCTGAGGTGACAAAAGCCAGAGGCTCCTGCACACGCCGGCTTTGAAAAAGGCTGTCGGCAGCAAAATGACTGAAAAACTCCACAAAGTCTTCATTTTCATTCCGCTCAACAGGGCGCAGATTGATAGCCTCCAGTATCCATGCCCCTTTGATACGCTCAAAATAATACTTTTTCACCATTCGGGTTTTCACGAATATCCATTCCACCTGAACGGAGGTCAGTGAGGTGTCCCCCACCAAATCCATGTCTTCTTCTTTATCAAACAGGAGCGTATAATAATGCTGTTTGGTAAATAAGTCATCATGCTTCCAGTTGCGTTCTTCGATATTGGTTTTCTCATCTCCCTTGTAATAGGGCAACGGAAACTTGACACGCTGACGCTGCAAGGCATCATCGGAAGCAAAATTATAGATAAAATCGTCGAAAGATTCGTCCGCTTCTGTCGGTTTGGGCTCTTCCGGCAATTCCTCCTGATGGATCGAATCGGCTTTGTGCCGGATAGAATCCACCTCTTGAGTGATAGATGCAAAGGGGTCGATGTTCGTTTTCTTGTTTCCACAGGAACCAAGGATAGTGAGCACCAGAACCCCCGCAATTAGTTTTTTCATTTTTTCAGTTTCTCTCTTAGCTTTTCAAGCATATCCACCGTCATGCTTTCCAGATCGTAAGCCGGCTTCCACCCCCACTCCTCGCGGGCACAAGTGTCATCCAGACTATCGGGCCAGCTGTCCGCTATGCGCTGCTTCAAAGGATCTACATCATAGATCATCTCGAACGCGGGCACATGCTTCTTGATGGCATGGAAAATCGTCTCAGGGTCGAAACTCATAGAGGCGATATTGAAAGCGTTGCGGTGTATCAGCTTGGTCGGATCTGCTTCCATCAGCATGATTGCTGCGTTCAGCGCGTCCGGCATATACATCATATCCATTAAAGTGCCTTCTTTGATAGGGCACACAAATTTTTCTCCTCTTACTGCCGAATAATAAATATCGACAGCATAATCGGTGGTTCCTCCTCCCGGAGGGGTCACGTTCGAAATGATGCCCGGGAAACGGACAGCACGTGTGTCAACACCGTATTTGTTAAAATAGTAGTCACTCAGCAACTCTGTCGTTACCTTGGTGACTCCATACATAGTACGGGGACGCTGGATAGTATCCTGTGGTGTCTGTGTATGAGGCGTGCTTGCACCGAACGATCCGATAGAACTGGGGGTAAATACCGCACATCCCTGCTCACGCGCCACTTCCAAAACATTCCACAGTCCGTCAATACCAATTTTCCAGGCTAGCTTCGGCTTGGACTCAGCCACCACCGATAGCAGTGCAGCCAAATTATATATGGTATCAATGTGGTATTCCTTCACCACCGATTCAATCATTTCACCATTCGTTACATCGACAACTGCCGACGGTCCCGACTCTTTTAACTCTCCTTTGGGCTCTGCACCCTGGATGTAACCTGCTACTACGTTTGTGTTTCCATAACGCCTGCGTAACTCCATCGTCAACTCGGATCCTATTTGTCCGGTGGCTCCAATAATCAAAATGTGTTTCATTTTTCCTTTTAAATAAAAGTGTTAAGCTAAATAGTGCGCAAAGTAAGCACTTTTTTTTCAGATTTAAATCAAAAAGATATTGTTTATTCCAAGAAAAATCGTGTCCTTTGCACCATTAACTTAATCACTCAAACATTATGTACGGTAAAATGAAAGAACACCTCAGCCAGACACTGGCTGAAATTAAGGAAGCCGGACTTTACAAAGAAGAACGACTGATCGAAAGTGCGCAGCAAGCTGCCATCACTGTAAAAGGAAAAGAAGTGCTGAATTTCTGCGCCAACAACTATCTGGGACTGTCCAATCACCCCCGTCTGATTAAAGCTTCTCAAGAAATGATGGAGCGCCGTGGATTTGGTATGTCATCTGTCCGCTTCATCTGCGGAACGCAAGATATACATAAGGAACTGGAAGCTGCTATCTCGGATTATTTCCAGACAGAAGACACCATTCTGTATGCAGCCTGTTTCGATGCCAACGGAGGTGTGTTCGAACCGCTTTTCAGCGAAGAAGACGCCATCATCTCGGACTCTCTGAACCATGCTTCTATCATCGACGGCGTACGTCTTTGCAAAGCGAAACGCTATCGCTATGCCAACGCGGATATGAAGGATCTGGAAAGATGCTTGCAAGAAGCTCAGGCACAACGTTTCCGTATCGTTGTTACCGACGGTGTATTCTCTATGGACGGCAATGTAGCACCTATGGATCAGATCTGTGACCTGGCCGAGAAATATGATGCACTCGTAATGGTGGACGAATCGCACTCTGCCGGTGTGGTTGGCGCTACGGGCCACGGTGTCAGCGAACTGTACAAGACTTACGGACGCGTAGACATCTATACGGGAACACTGGGCAAGGCTTTCGGAGGCGCATTGGGAGGATTTACCACCGGCCGCAAGGAGATCATCGACTTACTGCGTCAGCGCAGCCGTCCTTATCTGTTCTCCAACTCGTTGGCTCCGGGTATCATCGGTGCAAGTCTCGAAGTATTCAAGATGCTGAAAGAAAGCAATGCGCTGCATGACAAGCTGGTAGAGAATGTAAACTATTTCCGTGACCAAATGACAGCTGCCGGATTTGACATCAAACCGACACAAAGTGCCATCTGCGCCGTTATGTTGTATGATGCCAAACTCTCTCAGATTTATGCCGCACGCATGCAGGAAGAAGGCATTTATGTGACGGGATTCTATTATCCGGTCGTTCCGAAAGAACAGGCACGTATCCGTGTACAAATCTCTGCCGGACACGAGAAAGCACACCTCGACAAATGTATCGCTGCTTTTATTAAGGTTGGCAAAGAACTGGGAACCTTGAAATAAGTAATAGGTAATAGGTAATAATCGTAGCTGCCGGTAGCTTTACCCGCATGACTTATTACTTATTACCTATTACTTATTACCTATTATTTATTACCTATTACCTATTTTTCAAGATGGAAGAACTTACGCTCACTACTCCTGCTTTGCTTTTTTCGGCTGTTTCGCTGATTTTGCTGGCTTATACCAATCGTTTTTTATCGTATGCGCAGCTGGTGCGACAGTTGCGGGACCGCTATATGGAAAATCCTACGGATATCACGGTAGCACAAATCGAGAATTTGAGGAAACGGTTGAATCTGACACGCACGATGCAGGGACTGGGGATAGCAAGCCTCTTTTTCTGTGTAGTCAGTATGTTTCTTATTTACATCGGACTGCAGTTGTTATCGGTTTATGTATTCGGACTGGCATTGATACTGTTAATCGCTTCTTTGGGTGTATCCTTCCGCGAAATACAGATTTCTACCCGCTCGCTGGAGATTTATCTGGGGGCTATGGAAAAAGGAAAGATAAAGAAATAGCCCGGCAGGGAAGTTGATAAGTAAGATAAAAAAAGAAGCTGTCTGAATATAAACCCAAACAGCTTCTCTTATATAATTTTCTATTTTTCAGATCATTATCAGCGTTGTCCCAGTTGTGAATCAACAAAGAAAATACCGGTATCACCAGCTTTCTTGATTTTATCCACAATTCCCTGTGCAGTAGCTTCTTCTTCTACCTGTTCGCGGACAAATCCCCACAAGAAATCCTGAGTAGCTTTATCTTTTTCAGCAGCAGCCACATCTACCAGCTTGTCTACCAATGCAGATACATGGCATTCGTGTTTGTAAACGTGTTCAAACACTTCCAGCGGAGTACCCCAGCCATTGGGAACCACATCAATCTTGTCAACTATAGCAGTTCCGCCACGTTTGATGATGTAATCGGCCATTGCATAAGCATGTCCCATTTCTTCCTGAGATTGTTTCTTCATCCAATGTGCAAAGCCACTGAAACCTTCTTTCTCAAAGTAGAAAGACATTGCCAGATACAGGTTAGAAGACCACATTTCAGCAGTGATCTGCTCATTGATTGCTTTCTGTAATTTTTCTGAAATCATAATCGTATATTTTTATTAAGTTGTTAATGTAGTTTTCTTTTGAACTCATTACAAAAATAACAAGATTTCAGTTAAAATTGTTCCAAGCTCCCTGCATTTTTAAACTACATTCACATTTTATTTACACCAGCTCGTCCGAAGTGTATCCTTTCGGCAGTTCACGGCAGTTGTATCCGGATGCCATAATCTCACCGTAGGCACCTGCGGAACGAAGTGCAATCAGGTCCCCCCGCTTCACTTTGTTCAGGTCAATCGCTTTACCGAAAACGTCTGATGATTCACAGATCGGACCTACTACGTCATAAGCCTCTACAGGTTCTTCCGAAGTAATGTTTTCCATCTTGTGGTAAGCCTGATACAAAGCCGGACGAATCAGGTCTGTCATACCTGCATCGAGGATGGCAAATTTCTTCTTCGTTCCCTGCTTTACATACAGCACTTTCGATATCAGAGAGCCGCACTGTCCTACCACCGCACGTCCCAATTCAAAGTGCAATGTCTGATAAGGACGCAGTTTCAGCTGTCCGGCATAGGTAGCAAAATAGCTTTTGAAGTCCGGAACGGACTGGCGGTTCGGATGACCGTAGTCAATGCCCAGACCACCACCGACATTGATATGCTCTACCAGAATACGGCGGGCTTCGAGCTTGTCCTGCAATTCATTCACCCGGTTACAAAGAGCGATGAAATCGCCCATATCCAATATCTGTGAACCGATATGGAAGTGCAGACCGATGAATTTTACATTCTTCATTTCCAAAGCCACATCGATCACCCTGTCCATGTCCTGCATACTGATACCGAATTTGTTTTCAGCCAGACCGGTGGTAATATTGGCGTGCGTATGCGCTCCGACATCCGGATTGATACGGAAAGCGACATTAGCGATCTTATTTTGAGCGGCAGCCAGTTCGTTGATGACTTCCAGTTCGGGGATAGACTCTACATTGAAACAGAAGATGCCATATTCCAGTCCGAGGTTGATCTCCCAATCCGCTTTCCCGACTCCGGCAAAAACGATTTTATTGGCAGGGAATCCGGCACGGACAGCGGCACGGATTTCTCCGCCACTCACGCAGTCTGCTCCCATTCCGCTTTCACGGATAATGGTAAGTACTTTCGGATTGGCATTCGCCTTCACGGCATAATGTACGGAATAGCTAGGGTATTTGGCAACCTCTTGGTTAATAGCCGACAATGTATCACGCAGCACTTTCGTATCATAATAATAGAAAGGTGTCTGCAAAGTACGGAATTTATCGATTGGAAATATTCCTTTCATAATTCAAGAAACTTGTTTAGTTAGTTAAAAAGAGCGCTTTTATCAGTATCAATAAAAGCGCTCGTATTATTTGTGGAATTATTTGTTGTTGAAAAGCATATCGCTCAGCGACTGCAACGCCGTCTTCTTATCGCAATCCCGGATAAGGAAGGAAATGTTGTAGTTACTTCCTCCAAAGGAAATCATTCGCACAGGTATATCCCGCATCGCATCAAGCGCTTTAGCTTCGAAACCGACATTCTCCCATTCCAGATCACCTACTACACAGATAATACACATATCCTTGTCAACAGTGACAGTACCGTATTTTTTCAGGTCGTCCAGAATCTCGTTCAGATGCTTGGTGTTGTCTATTGTAACAGATACACCGACCTCTGAGGTACAGATCATGTCAATAGAAGTCTGATAGCTTTCAAAGATCTCGAATACTTTACGCAGGAAACCATGAGCAAGCAACATACGGCTTGATTTGATCTTGATAGCTGTAATATTGTTTTTGGCAGCTACGGCTTTAATCTTACCTTTCTCCGTGTCATTAGAAATTAGTGTTCCGGGAGCATCCGGGTCCATTGTATTCAGCAGACGTACAGGTATATTGGCATATTTAGCAGGCTGGATGCAAGTCGGGTGCAGGATTTTTGCACCGAAGTAAGCCAGCTCGGCTGCTTCTTCGAAATGCAGCTGACGAACCGGCGCTGTCTTGTCCACAATGCGCGGGTCGTTATTGTGCATACCGTCGATGTCCGTCCATATCTGGATTTCGGAAGCCTTTACGGCAGCACCGATCAAGGATGCGGTGTAATCGCTGCCACCACGCTGCAGGTTGTCTATCTCACCGTAAGCATTGCGGCAGATGAAACCTTGTGTGATGTAAATCTCCATATCCGGATACAGTTCCAGTTGTGTCTGCAGTTTCTCCTTAATATATACAGGGTCCGGTTCCGCGTTCTTGTCAGTACGCATGAATTCCAAAGCCGGAAGCAATACGGACTTCACACCGCATTCCTGCAGGTAGAAGTTGACCATAGCCGTAGAAATAAGCTCTCCCTGTGCCAAAACCACTTTCTCTTCGAACAAAGTGAAAAGGTCTTTAGTATAGGAGCGGATGT
>OHAP01000194.1_pt1 | contig 45430 bp, 66 predicted proteins | sample 1577171 | NCBI WGS metagenome assembly OHAP01 (sample SAMEA3541489, study PRJEB24748) | human gut metagenome | biome: human gut; feature: human-associated habitat; material: faeces | place: China | collected 2012 | reverse complement strand
AATGCAAAACGGTTCGCATCATTATAAAAGAGCCGGGTCCGGTGCTCTACGCACGCGGATCCGGCTCATCTATTCCACGAGGCTTGCATGCTCGCTTCATTATGCCCAGATATACACGGCTTAACCCGTGCAGGCGCTACTCCTCCTCGAGGGCAGCGATGACCTCGTCGGTCATGTCCATGGTGCTGTAAACATCCTGGACGTCGTCGAGCTCCTCGAGACGGTCGATGAGGCGCTGAACCTTCTTGGCGTCGGTACCGGAGACCTCGGTCGGGGTGGTCGGGACCATAGTGGTCTCGGAACCCTTGACCTGGATGCCCTGCTCCTCAAGTGCCTTGGAAACAGCCATGACGTCGTTGGCAGCGGTCCAGACGACCCACTCCTCGCCGGCGTCCTCGTAGTCCTCGCCACCGGCCTCGGCGATCGCCATCATAAACTCATCCTCGTCACCGGCAGCACCGTTGGCGATCATGGTCTCCTTCTTGGCGTTCTCGTCCAGGACCTCCTTGGCAACGACGATCTGGCCCTTGCGCTCAAACTGGAAGGCGACAGAGCCGGAGGTGCCCAGGTTGCCGCCAGCGTGGGAGAAGGCAGAACGGACGTCGGCGGCGGTACGGTTGCGGTTATCGGTCAGGCAGTCAACGTAGACGGCAACGCCGGCGGGACCATAGCCCTCGTACACGATGTTCTCGTAGACGGCGGCGTCGGCACCCGAACCAAATGCCTTGTCGATAGCGGACTTGATCTTGTCCTTAGGCATGGACTGAGCCTTGGCCTTGGCAACGGCAGCAGCGAGGCTGGCGTTGTTCTCGGGCAGCGGGTCGCCGCCGAGACGGGCAGCAACGGTGATGTTGCGGCTCAGCTTGGAGAAGAGGGCGGAACGCTTGGCGTCCTGCGCGCCCTTACGATGCTTGGTTGTGGCCCACTTAGAGTGTCCGGACATACGTGTCTCCTATCGGTTTCGACCTAAAGCCCAGCGCAGATGCTCGGGCAATATAAACAAACGTCGTTAGATTACCACTTATGGCCTTCTAAGCAAATACAAGACGCACAACAGGCATTATTCATTTTACAAAGCTCACAAGGCGCTCCAAGATGCACCGTAGGGACCAAATAGGGACCAAAAGCAGAGCCTCCAGCAAACTTGGAGTCTCTGCTTTTATTCGACCGCATCGGCAACAAAAAAGCCCTCCCCGGCATGATGCCGAGGAGGGTGATGTGCCTGCTATGGCCTGCCGATGATGACCTGGTCGCCGTCCTCGTCGAGGTACGGCGTGATGGCGATGCCGCGGTCGCTCTCGACCACGATGTAGGCACGGTTGGTCGAGCGCTCTGTGGCGATGTACGAGTTCACGTTCTGAGGCAGGTCGTAGAGCGGCCCGTCGGACTGGTCCATGACCGTAGCGACGCCCGTCGCGTTCGCATCGCTGGGGTGCGAAAGCGAGCAGGCGACGGTGATGAGCGCGAACATGGCGATGACCGCCAGCACCGCGTAAACGAAGCCAAACAGCTTCTCGCTGAACTTCATGTCACTCCTTGATGAGGTAGTCGTCAGCCTCGGGTTTGCCGGTGGCGCGTCCAACGGCGACATAGCGTACGTTTCCGCTATAACCGGTGTATCGGCCCCAGATGTATCCGTCTGCGGACTTGTACCAGTCGTCAAGGACGACGGTCTGGCCGAGGCCGTAGGAGGCCACGACGGAGCCGGAAAGCGACGGGGCGGTGCGCACATTCAGCTTGGACACGGTGCAGCGGTAGCGGCCGCCGAAGCTCTCGGTCTTAGCCGATGCCCCGGCATGGGCCTGAGATGCGCCATGCGACGCCTTCTCAGGCTCCGCGGCACCGTTGACCATGGAGTCGTACCAGGCCTGCGCGCTGGCGATGTAGGCGTCCTTCTGGCTGCCGTACAGCTCGCCGGGGCAGGCGGTGGCGCTCCAATGCCTGTGCGGCCAGACGTTCTTGCCCCACTCCGGTCGTCCGAGTTTGTAGTACACGCAGATGGCGGCCGTGAGGTGTGCGCCCGTGTCGAGGGTGTCCTCGGAAACGGTCCACGGGTCGGCGCGGTCGTTCGCGTGCTCGATGCTGATCGTGCGGTCGTTGCCGCCGCCGGTGCCGATTCCGTCGCCGCACGCCCATGCGCGGTTGTAGTCGTCGACGAACTGCGCGACGCGGCCGCCGGCGACGCCGTAGTGAGCGCCGGTGCCGTTGGAATCGAGGGCGGCCCTGCACTGCTCGAGCGTGAGATTGCCCGCCATGTGGTGCACGGTCACTCCGGAAATGCCGTACGGGCGGCCCTTGGTGAAGCCGGCCGCGACGCGCATGTAAACGTCGGGCTGAAGGTTCTTCCAGTCCATGCTACTCGCCGGTCCCGTCATGGTCGAAGATGCGCATGAGCGGGGTGTCGCGAAGCTCGGGGTATGCGGCGCACACGTTCTCGAGGATGGAGGCGACCTCCATGATGATGATGTAGACGCACACGACGGTCACGGAGACGCCGCTGAAGCCGAGGCCGGCGATGTGAGCGCCGGCAAGCTCGATCATCACTGCGACCGCGATGAGGCAGCAGAGCAGAATCTTGTGGCCGAGGCCGACGCGCATCTTGGCGCTCGAGACGTTGCCGTTAATGACAGCGCCGATGAAGCCGGTCAGGATGTCCATGACCATGAAGCCGCACGCGATGACGATTGCCCACTCCTGCGGCTCGGTGAGCTGGTATTCCATTGTCTCTCCTAGATGAAAAAGGCCCCGCATGTGCGGGGCCGTAGCTACTCGGTGTCAGGCTCGCCCTTTGCGGCGAGAATCTCGGCAAGCTCATCGTCGGTGAGCTTGCCCTTCCTATGCACGTTCTCGACCATGGTCTTGGTCCACTTGTCGTTGACGTACCAGGTCTTAATCTTCGATGCCAGCGCGCTCATATCCGGTCACCTCCTCGTTCTCGGGGAGGTCGACGCCGCACATGCACGAGAGGTACGTGATGTTGGCGTTGTACGTGTCGAGCGCGGCGACGATGTTCTCCTCCCTGCGGCTACCCTCGATGTCTCCATTGGTTCGCTTGATTACGACCATCGGTATCTCCCTTCCAGAGGTCCCTGTAGTAGCGCCTCATGCGCCGTATCAACTTGAACGAGTCGCCCTTCTTGACGTGGGCGACCCAGCCCTCGAAGCTCGCGTCGGCGTCCTCCTTCGAGATGACGCCGCGCTTCGCGAGCCTGACGACGCCCTTGAGGTGCCGCCTCTCCTGCTTGACCTTCGCAGACAGGACGTTCATGAAGACGCGCCCGGTCGGCGACAGCTTGAAGTGGAAGCCGAGGAAATCTATGCCGCGAGATAGCGGCCTTATGTGGGTCTTCTTCCCGTTGAGAGCGAAGCCGAGCTTGGCATACTCATCTGTCAGGACGTCGAGCGCCCGCTCAAGGTCGACACGGCTGTCGCTTATGAGGATGGAGTCGTCCATGTACCTTATGTAGTGGCGGACCCTGAGCCGCTCCTTGACCATGTGGTCTATCGGGCTTAGGACCGACACTCCGGCTATCTGCACGAGCTGCGAGCCGGGGTTGACCCCGACGTCGCCCGTGTACTGGTTCTCGAGAATCGAGGCCACGATGCCGACGTACCTCTCATCGAGATGGCGCTCGAACGGTGCGAGCGCAGTTGCGTGCGGCATGTTCGGGTAGTAGCCGGCCACATCGAGCGTCAGCACCCACCCGTCTTCACCGTGCTTCGCGTAGTGCTCGCGCATGAACCGCTTGAGTCTGTTCCGCGCGAAGTCCGTGCCCTTGCCTGTCTGGCACGATGCGTTGTCGTATATCCAGTCCCGGCTCATGGCCGGGTAGAGGACGAAGTCGTTGAGCGACCTCTGGAAGACCCTGTCCCTGAACGGTATTGCGACGATGTCGCGCTGCTTGGGGTAGTAGATGGGGAAGCGCCTCACCGGGCGCTGGACGTATGTGCCGTCCGCAAGCTCGTCTGCGAGTCTCGCCACCTCGGTCGGCGCGTTGAGCACGAAGCTCGCCACGCTGCCCTTCCACATCACTCCCCTGCGGCATCGCTCCATGGCCTCCCAGAGGCACTCGAACGACATGGGGTCGACGGCGCTTGCAGGCCCAGCACACCCATCGGAGGTGGGGCCGTCGCCGCCGCGGTGTTCGGCCCTCTCGGGCACTGGACCGGGACTCCTTGCGCCGGGGTCTGCGGCGGACGGCGCTATGCGTCGCCTCTCCATGCCGCCGTGCCCGTTGCAATCGGGGGCCGCGCGATTGCCGTTGTACGCGTTGTTGTTGTTCACGTTGCCATCGGCGTTCACGATGAACGGGTTGTACGCGTTGTCGCGGTTCGCGGACCGCACCCAGGAGTTCTGGGCAGTATCAGCCCCGGTCCAAGAATCTCTAATGCCCGGCACGGAAGCGTCGGGCATCTGATTCACTCCATGCGGAGGTCATCGACCTCACGGAACTCACGAGTCCGGACCAATGGTGGACACGCCTGCCGCGGAGGTGGAACGTCTTCTTCGCGACGCCGATGAGGAAGATCAGCTCGTTGCACTTGACCTTGGCCTTGCGCTGAAGGTTCCTCCTCTCGGCGAGGTCGTCATCGTCGACGACCTTGATGTTGTTCGCGCTCCAGAGGTACTGGCCGATTGCCACGCTGGCGTCCACGATGCGGGCCGTCAGCATGGCGAACTCTGGCCTGAAGGTCCTCTCGTTGGCCGTAATCTCGACCGTGTAGGCGCAAAGCTCGTTTGCCTTCGTGAACACTTCCATCCTGTTCTTACCTCGCCTGCTGGCGGGTACGGTCATGAATGGCCTCCTTTGGTTGTAGCGGCCGGGGCGAGGTGTCGCCCCGGCGATTGACGATTAGCAGATGACGCAAGCGGGGGCCGCGCGATAGCCGGAGTACGCGGTGTAGTTGGACACGTAGCCATCGGCGCCCACGACGAACGGGGTGCACGCGCGGGCGCGGGACGCGGACCGCACCCAGGAGTACTGGGCAGCCGTCTTGGCGTTGAGCGCGTACTGGATGTACGCAGGCTCCTTCTGCCACAGCGGGGCCTTGGACGTGCCGCCGCGGGCGAGCTTCCAGTACTCCCACGGGTCGCCCTCGACGCCGTTGACGGAGGACTCGTTGCAGTTGATCCAGTGCTGCTCGAGGCTCGGCAGGAAGAACTTGTCGAAGGTCTTGGAGAGCGCCGGCGCATCCGAGGTGCCGCCGTAGGTGATGTAGCTGCGGGCAGTCACGACCTCAATCTCGCCGACTGCCGAGACGAAGTCGTCGGGCAGCATCGACATGAAGCCGGCCCTGGAGTCGTACGGTCCGTAGCACACGGACGCGGACGGGATGTGGTCGTAGTCGTGCTTGGGCTTGAACCAGTTGGCGTCGCGGCTGTTGAGCCACTGACGGAGGTTCGAGTGCTCCCAGTCGCCGTTGCCGTAGGCGGCGCACTGGATGGACCAGAGGTCGCCGCTCTTGGGCTTGTCGAGCGTGCCGAGGCTCGTGCCGGCGCTGCCCTCGGCCACGGCGAGCGTCGCCTTCGGGGTGGCCGCGGAGGCGCTGTCGAACACGTAGACCTTCCAGTCGGTCACCTTTGTGTCCCAGGCCCCGTAGAAGCCGAGGAGCTGGTTGCCCTTGACGAGCGGGTCGGAGAGGGTGAACTGGTAGGTCTTCCCCTTGACCATCGTGCCCTGGCTGTATCCGAGCGTCACGTTGTAGATGCCGGCGGGAAGGCCGGACTCACCGGCCACGTAGAACGCCTCTCGGGCGTCGAAGCTCGTGGCGAATGGCAGCGTGTAGTGCTGCTGGAGGAACATGGCCGGGACGACGTCGCCGACCTTGTTGCGCACGTTGCCGAAGCCCGTGACGTCCCACGGGTCGTCGTACACGTTGGAGCCGTCGGTCAGCTTAACGACGAGCTGGTCGCCAACGGAGAAGGCTTTGTCGGCCTGACCGGACTGGGCGATGTGCTTCACCTCGTCCCAGCTGACCTCGGTCGAGACGGCGTTGTTGCGCACCATCTGCGCGAGAAGGCCGTTCTGCACGTTAAGCGATGCGAGGATCGCGTTGCCCGTGGCGTCGAGAACGAGCCTGTTGTCTGCGTCTGCCATTGGACTACTCCTTTGCTTTCTGACAGATAAAGCCCTCGGCATCCAGGTAGATTCCGAGGGGGAACAATGCGGCCAGCTTGGCGGCGGTTTCGTCGCACGCTTCCTTAGAGGCGTTGGCGTCCTCTGCCGCTTTGGCCGCCTTTGTGGTCGCGGCCACAGTCGCGGCTTTTGCCTTGTTCGCGTTATCGGTCGCTGTCTTTGCATTGCCGGTCGCCTCGTCCGCGAGCCGCTTCGCCTGCTTGGCGTCGCTCGTGGCCGTCTCGCAGGCGCTCACAGCGGCGGTAGCGCTTGCGTTTGCGGCGTTCGCGCCGCTTGCAGCCGTGTTGGCTAGATCTGCGGCTTTATTCGCAGCGTCGGCGGCCTCCATCGAGATCGTCGACTCGATGCGGTAGATGGTTCCGTCGGTCGTCTTGATGCGGTCGACGTTGCCGTTCTCGTTCGTGAGGAACTGGGCCATCTCAGCCATGTCGTGCCACTCCTTTCATTACCTTGCGATGACGCCGGTCACCGTGGCTAGGTGCCCGACGATGTCGACAATCACGCGGTCGCCCTTTGCCATCCCCTTGCACGAGACAGTCATCGACACGCCCGCGTGCGGGCTGTCCGAGGCCGTCTCACCGTCGTAGCGGATTGAGCACTTCGGGTAGGCAACCGCGGTCACGGTCGCGTACCTGCGGGTCACATATGGTGTCTCGGAGCTTTTGCGCAGCATTGAGGCAAGCTCGCGTGCAGCATCCTCGACGCTTCGTACCGTCACCTCTCGTACCTCCTAAGCTCCACGTCCATGAGGACTCCCGGCTCGCCGGTAGGACTCATGGTCCTGATTGAGAAAAGGCCGCTGATGTCGGCGCTCGGGTACTCGATTCGCGCCGTCTCCCCGTATCGGATGGGGCACCAGACGGTCGATAGCGTGATGCGGTGGATGACGCTCTGCTCGGTGCCGAGAAGCTCCTTGGCCTTGTCATCGACGAGCTTCTGAATCTGCTCGTCTGTCGACTCATCGGGCACGTCCGAGAGCGACTCCGTGCGGCAGATGGTCCTGCCCTGGTTCAACGTTGAGAACTCGCTGTCCGGGTCGTCGTCTCGGGCGATTCCGACGAACGACTTCTCCTGGGTGGAGTAGGTGACGCGCACGACGTTCGCGACGCCGTGCGTATCGCGCTCCTCCGTTACCTCGCTGAGGAATCGGGCGTTAGCGCCCTCGATGAACTCCCAGACCGGTGCGCTCTTGGACGGCTCGCGATACTTAGTCAGGTGGACGACGCCGTAGCCGTCGGTCCATGCGGAGCGGAACCCCGCATACTTGAGCAGGTCGTTCACAGCGTCGAGGATTGAGTCGTCACCATCGCCTCCGACGCCGTACGTCCTCTCGGCCCCCAGCCTGTAGTCAGTCTGCTCGAAGACGCACTCGAGTCCCTGGCCGCGGATGAAGCCAGCGGCCATCTCGACGGGGTCTGCGCCGGCGGGTACGGTGACCGGCATCATGAACTGCGAATCTGCAAGCTCCTGGAGGCGGCCGTACATCTGGAGCGTTCCCCTCGACGCGCTGCCGTTCGCAGTGCGCTCGGGCGTGCTCACGATGTACGTGCCGAGCGTCGACGTCGCGGTCGAGCCGTCGTGGAACTCTGCGTCGAGATGGACGCGCAGCAGGTCGGAGCCGATGTTGAACCGGCCCGCATAGTCGACCGTGCCGGACTCCTTGATGGACGTGTCGTCGTTCCATGAAAGCTGGAGCGTACGCGGCTTGATGCCACGCAGTAGGCGCAGGTCGGCACCGGTGCTGCGCGATACGACCATGAACCTGAGCCTCGACTTGAAGCCCTTCGAGAGCCATCGCTCGGTATCAGACGTCGCCATTGACAGGCTCCTCCCACACCGATTCGGTCATGGAGGCGGATACGCTCCACCTCTTGAGGCCGGACGACTCGCGCTCGACCTCCATGTCGACCGCCACGGTCGCTCGGTTGCCGTCGAGGTCCCTGAACCAGCACCACGACCAGCGGCGCGACAGCTCGCGAACCGCGTTGGCCTGCGCAATGTCGTACAGCTGCCACGACGAGGCAAGGCTCACGTCCATCTCGTCGAGGTCGTACCTCATCGGGAGTCCGCCGTTCTCGCCGTTGTCGGCGAAGTGGTACAGCTCGCGGCCGTGCTCGACGCCATGGGACGACGTCGGGTTGAACCCGGCACGCAGGAACGTGCCTCCGTCGCGGCCGAAGTTCATGGCCGCGAACTTGCTGCGGCAAATGGTCGGCACGACGACCTCGGTCGAGGTGCCGGAGAACGCGTACGCGGTAACTACGTAGTAGAACTTGACGTTCAGCGGCGGAAGGCGGTCGAACGCGGCGCTACCGCCTGTCAGCTTGGACGCGAGTTTCGTCATGGTGCCGTCCGGGTTGACGCGCGAGACGTCGAACGAGACTGCCTCGGCGACTGCGTTCGGCAGATTGATGGTCTTTCCATCGACCGTGGTCCTTCCGCTCAGCGCGGCACCGCCATCGATGATTGACATGGGGCCGACCAGCACCGTGCCGTCGACCGTGTATTCGGTCGAGCCTTTCTCGATTAGGATGCTGCCTGCGAGTTCATCGTCATAGGAAATGGCGATCTTAGGCGGAGCAGGCTCATACCAGTGCGTCGTGAAGCGCCTCATGGCCCTCACGGTAAGGCCGGAGCCGCCGCGGACGTCTAGCACGAGCGTGTACGACGCGTCGTTCTTGATGGTCGAGTACGCACCGACGTTCCATGACGTCGCATCCGTCGCCGGCGTTATGGACTCGACCTCGTTGCCATCGGTGTCGAGAAGCGAGACTTTGACGTAGCTGACGCCCGTCTCGTCGGCGATGTTCCAAGAAACGTTGAGGGGAATCTCGCCGATGGCGACGGAGTCGCTTGCCGGGTTCGTAAAGTACGCCTGCGGGGCGTTCGCCACGTTGAACACGTAGTAGCGCGACCACTCGCCCCAGCTCGGGTCTACTCCCTTGGTTCGGGCGCGGACCTTGTAGCTTCCCTTGGACGATACCGCCATCGTCACGAGCGACTGGCCGCCCGGCAGCGTCATCGACTCCGTACTGCCGTCCGGCAGGGTGAACTCCACCTGCTGTGCGGACGGGTCGGTGCGGTCGGGGTGGTTGGGGATGATGGTGAACGCAACGTTGGCGGACGTGCCGTCGAACGCGTATGCGCCTGATAGGCCGGAGATGCCGGGCGGACCGGGCGGGCAGACCGTGATGACGGCCCCGCTGTACGCCCACTCGCCCTTAAGGCCGGACTGGACCGCCCTGATGCGGTAGTGAACCGTGCCGGCAGGCGGAGTCGTGTCCTCGAAGCCCCTGCCGGTCCTGTTGAGTTCGACTGGGACCCAAGTCTTGCCGTCGGTCGAGATTTCCGACTCGATGGACTCGTAGTACATGGGCGAGGACGCCGCGACCATGACGACGCTGCCGGTGTCGCTCTTCGAGGTCGACAGCATGAAGGCGAGCGGCGTCGTGTAAACGACAAGCTCGGACGTGCGGTCGGACTCTCCTCCCGGACCGTACGAGCGGAGTGCATACGCGTACTTATGGCCTGCCTCGGTGGAGTTGTCGGTCCAGTTCGTGATGTCCCAAGAGACATCCTTGATGTTGACCCACGCTCCGTCGTCGGTTCGGCGGTCGACGTGCACGCCGGTCCACGGGTAATGCCCGTTCATGCCGGTGTAGTTGTGCTCCCACGCGATCTTCTGCGAGGAGTCGCTCACGCGCGAGACGCTGACGTTCTTCGGCTGGTGCGGCGTGTAGTACTCGATTGCCGGTACGGTCACGTTGACGCCGGCCTCAGTGCCGCCCCAGCGCCATGCGCCGTAGCCGCTTACGGTCTTGCCCCACGTCTTGTACCAGCAGTAGACGTTGTAGGCGTCGCCCTTGCGGGGGAACGGGCCGTAAGTGGCGCTGCCGTAAGCGCCGTTCGTGTGCGTGCTGAGACACGCCCAGTCGATGTCACCGCTCCACTGGGCGGCGACATCGCTCGTGGCGGCATGGCCGACCTGTCCCGCGATACCGTACAGACAGGCGGCGTCAAAGTACGCGTTGCCATCGACGGTGATCCAGACGTTGTCGTCATCTTTCTTGGAGACGTATGCGTTGACGTATCCGCGCATACGGTAGTCCGCGTAGTTCGTGGACCAACCGGAATAGGCATCTGCCATGCCGACTCCCTATTTGAACAGGGAGGGGGCCTGAAGGCCCCCTCCGTCACTTCATCTTGTAGAACCTGCCGGTGCTCTTGACGAGCGTCTGGACGGCGTCCTCGATACCGGGGTTCGCCTGGACCGTGCGGCCGTCGACGGTCACGTAGTAGTTGACCGTCTTGGACTCGCTGACGCTCGAGTAGGACTGTCCGCCGGACAGCCTCGAGGACACGTTCCCGGCATAGGCGTCGACCGACGCCGCGTAGGCGAGCGTCTCCGCTGCCTTGCTGACGGAACCGACGCCGGACACCATGCCGGCGGCGAAGTTCTGGGCCAGGTGCAGGCCGGAGCGCTTTCCGCCGCGCTCCGCGCCGGACCACGGACCCTTGTCGGGGACCGAGAACTGGAGGATTGACCTCGCGGCGTTTGCGATGTTGGTCGCAGCCCTCGACACCCAGCCGATTCCTGCGTTGATGCCGGCGGCGAAGTTCGATGCGAGATGCGATCCGGACCTGTAGGTATCGCCCGCGGCCGTCATCGTGGCGGCCTTCGCCGCGATGCTCGCGGCCTTCTGGGCCACGCTCCACGCCTGCGACCCGATGCCGGAGCCGAAGTTTCCGGACGCGGTAGCGCCCTTGCCGCGCATGTCGCCGACGTCGCCCATCCTGGCGGCGTTGCCTGCGAGCCTCGCGGCCGTCGACGCGACGAAGCCGAGGTTCGACCCAGCGCCGTTTGCAAGCTCGGAGGACGCGGTAGCGCCCTTTCCGTTCATCTCGGGGGCGAGGAAGTTGAGCGCGGCGGACAGCGCCTGCCCGATGGAGGACATGGCGCTGATGGGGCCTTCCCTGCCTTCGTCGATGCCGTTCTGGAGGCCGGCGTCGAGGTCGCCGCCGATGGCCTCGAAGACCGTCGACGGCGAGTGGACGCCGAGAATCTCCTTAGCCCTGTCGATGACGTCCTGGCCGAGTGCGGCGGACGCCTCCGGGGACAGCGTTCCGTTCCTGATGCCCTCGGCGAGGCCCTCGTCGATGTTGATTCCGGCCTCTTTGCACTTGGTCACAAGCTCGTCGTCGAGCTTGAGCAGGACGGCGTCCTTCATGGCCTGCGTGGCGTCGGCCGGCAGGTTGGAGTACTGCTCGATGACGTCGGCAAGGGCCTGCGGGCAGTCGATGCCGTAGCGCTTGAACGTATCGGGCAGGTCGGAGATGTTCCCCTCGGCGAGCGACTTCATGATGAGCGTCGCGTCGCCAACCCCGATGGAGCCGTCAGCGATGCCCTGTGCGAGCATCTGGGCCACGCTGAGTCCGAGCGGCTGCATCTCGGGAGGCAGTCCCTCCACGGCAGCGTTGACGCCGTTCGTGACGAACGCCACGGCCTGGTCGACAGTGACCTTGCCGTTCTCGATTCCGAGGGCCAGCGAGGATGTGATGCTGCTGCCATAGCCGGACATGGAGTCGGACAGCCCCTTGAACGCGCCGGAGACGCGCTCTGTGGCATCGTCCATGCCCTCGATGCGGTCCGTCAGGTACTTCGTGTTCTCGGCGGCCTTCTTCTGGGCCTCTGTCGCCTCGTCGAGGTTCTTCTTCTCCTCGGATGTCGCGGTCGCGCTCTCCCACGCGGCCTCGGCCTGCTCCTTGGTGACCTTTCCGGCTGCCGAGTTGTTCTTGATGTACAGCTCAATCCACTCGTCGTGCTTCGCGAGCCTCTTGTTGTATGCGTCGGTGGCCTTCTCGACCTCGACGGTCGCGCGGGCCTCCTCCTCGAGGTACTCTGCCGCGACCTTGGAGTACGCCTGCTTCTTGGCGTTCAGCTCCCACGCGTCGGCATTGGCCTTCAGCGCATCGGTGCTCTTGGAGATGGAGCCGGACACCGCATCGGTCACGCCGACGGAGTCGCCCGTGATGTCGTTGTAGCCCTTCACGGCCGCGGCGAGCTTCTCCTGCTCGTACTTGTTCAGCTCGGACTTTGACGTAAGCTCCTCGATGGTGCCGATATAGCTCTCGAGTAGGTACTTGTTCGAGCCGATGTCGTCGAGCGAGGACGCGAACCCATCGTTGATGTCTGTCAGGGACTCATAGAGTCCGTCGACGTCCGGCTTGAGTCCGGCATAGGCATCATCAAGCGCATCGACTGAACCCTTATGGCTGTCGATGATGGACGAGGCGCTCTGCATCGCGCCGTTGACGAGGTCCTGTTTTTCCTTCCACCTTGCATATTCGGCCACGAGTGCACCGACGACGCCTACCGCCGCGCTGACGGCGACAATCGGCAGCGACGCTTTCAGTACGGTGCTCGCACCAGCCAGGAGCTTCGTCCCCGTTACGGCGAGCTTCTCCTTTGCGGTGAGTCCCGAAAGCTCGTCGGCCATGGCCGCTGCCATTTTCGCCGCGTTCGCCGACGCGCTGTTCAGCTTGGACAGGTGCTCCCTTAGCTGCTTCGCTCCTGTTCCCGCCGTTCCGATAATGGACAGCACCGGGCCTGCGGCTGCCGCCAGCAATCCAGCACCTGCGGCAGACAGGCGGAAGCTGTCGTCGGCCTTGGCGAAATTCTTGGCGGCGTCGCCTGCGACGTCGGCAACACGGGAGAAAATCGGTGCCAGAGCGTCGCCGAGTGCGGACGCGGCGTTCTCGCCGGCGTTCTCGATTCGGGAGATTGAGCCGGACAGGCCCTCTGCCTTCTTGCTCGCCTCAGCGGCGGCATCGCCCGCGTCTCCCCACTCGTCGCTCACGCCGCTCCATGCGTCGCGAGACATCGTGAGGTTGTCGTCGAGTCCCTCGACCGTCTGCATCAGGCCCTCGACCGCCTGCTTCTGGCGGACCGAGGTGATGCCGAGGTCGACGAGGGTCGCGTCGGCGGAACCGCCGCTCTCCTCGATTCCCTTGAGGCCCTCGACGAACGCCTTCAGCACGGCAGTCGGGTCCTTGCCCCATGCGGCCTTGAAGTCCTCCGCGGACATCTGCGACGTCCTTGCAAAGGCGTCGAGCGAGCCTCCGCCCTGTGCCACGGCAGTCTCGATGTTGGACATCGTCTTGCTGATTGCGGTGCCGGCGGACTCGGCGTTCTGGCCGGTCGACGCGATGGACGAGGCCCATGCGAGGATGTCCGGCGTGGTCATGCCGATGATGGAACCCATGGAGCCGATGCGCTTGGCGATGTCGATGATCTGCGACTCGGTCGACGCACCGTTGTTTCCGAGGCGCACGAGCGAGTCGGAGAACGCCGGCATGTGGCTCTCGTCGAGGTCGTCGAGGATGTTCGCGAGCTGTCCGAGGGCAGTCGCGGCCTCGTCGGCATTGAGGTCGGTGGCGACGTCGATGTTCGAGACGGTCGTCGCGAACGTGTCGAGCGCCTCTGTGGCGATTCCAAGCTCGCCGCCGATTGCCTGGATGGACAGGATTTGCGACGCGGACGTTACATGCGTGTTGGAGAAGTCGATTGCGGCCTGCTTGAGGCTCTCGAAGTCCTGCTCGGTGCCGTTGACAGTCTTGCGCATGTCGCGGTAGGCGGAGTCCATGTCGTTCGCGGCGCTGATGGACGCGCCGCCGAGCGCGACCATCGCCGGTGTCAGCGTGGCGGACAGCGTCATGCCGAGCGACTTCACGGTGGACCATCCGAACTCGACGGTGCCACCCATGTTGCGCATGGACGATGCGAGTTCGTCGACCTGAATCTTGGCTTCCTCGGCGGACTGCTTGACCTCGACGTACTCCTTCTGCATGTTCGCGGAGTCTCGGGCGGATGCCGCCTTCTTCTCCTCCGCGGACAGCTCGTACACGGCGGTCTTCGCCTTGAGCACGGCCTCTGCGGCCTGCTTGTAGTCGTCCTCAGTGGACTTTGCGGACTGGTCGACCTGCTTCATGCGGCTCTCGACGTCCTGTAGGGCCGCCTTGGCGTACTGAAGCTCCGAATTGATGCCGGACCAGTGCTCGGTGGCCTTCTGTGCCTCGATTGCGACGTTCTTGGTGGAGGCGGCGACCTTGTCGACGCCGGACTCCTCGTACGCTTTCAGCTTGTCGCCGAGAAGCTCGGCCTTGCGCTTGGCAAGCTCGGCCGCCTGAGCGAGGTCGTTCAGCTTGCGTTCGGCAGCCATCATGTTGTTCGGGTTCATTTTGAGGGCCGCGTCGCAGCGCTTCGCGTCGGCGATGAGGTCCTTTATGGAGGCGTCCATCTTCTCGACCTCTCGGTCGGTCGTGATGAACCCCTGGGCCAGGTTCGACGGGATGTTGAGCTTGCCCATCTGCGTGGACAGGCTCCTCACGTCGGACGTGGTAACGTCGATCTCGTTCTCGAGATGCTTCAGCTCGGCAACCTGCTTTGCCGCCTCGTTCTCGTCGAACGCCTGCTGCCATGCGCCGCGCATCTCCATGATGGCGTCGATGTCGTCATCGGTGACGAGTCCGACTTCCTTCAGCTTGGCGACGGTCGTCTCGAACTCCTCGTTGGAGCTGCGGATGGCGTCGGAGAGCTTGAAGTCGTCGGGGAACTCATCCATCGCGCGTGCGGCCTTGTTGATTGGGCCGTACATCTTGTCGAGTTCCGCGTTGAGCGCGTTGTATCGCTTGAGCGCGAGCTGTGCGTTCAGGGCCGCGTTCTCGGTGTGCTCCGCAAGCTCCTTGACGCTTCGGTCGGTACCGGCAGCGGTCGCCCTGGACAGCTGCTCGTGGGCCTCCTTGAGCGTCCTGAGCTTGAGGGCGGCCTCCTGTGCGCGGTCCTTGAGAAGTTCGTACTTTCGCGTGACGTTGGTCAGGCTGCCGGGGTCGAGGTTGGAGGCTTTGGTGATGGCCTTGAGCTGCCTTTGAGTCTCGGCACCGGCCTTGGTAGCTGCCTTGAGGGCGGCAGTGAGCTTGGTGGTGTCGCCGCCGATCTTGATGGTCAGTCCGCGATATGCGTCCGCCATGGGTCACCATGCCCTTCCTGTTAACCGAGCAGCCGGTCTATGTCTTCTAGGGTTGCGTCGCGCGTGCCGTCGGAGCTGTTCCGCTGTGGCACGGTCGACTGGAGGAACATCAGCAGCTCCGGAAGGCGCATCGTCATCAGGCGGTCCCACGGGATGCCCGCGCGGAGGCCGGATGAGAAGATTCGCGTGTACCGGAGCGGGTCTTCGCCCGATTCGCCGGACTGTGCCGGCACTCCTTTAAGAGCGGGTGTGAAACAGGCCGCGCTGCGTCTCCTCGAACGCAGCGAAGTTGGTGTCGCGCATGTTCACCTGTCCGAGGCCCATGAGCCACTGTTTGAACGTCGGGCAGGCGTCGCCGGCGACGTCGCAGGCTGTCTTGCGCATGGCCCACATGACGCGCAGCGTCGCGTCCCACCGGTCCTTCGTGTAGTCGATTACGGTGTTGACGTACTGGGGGAAGGCCCTGCGCACGAGTGCGGACGTGGCCTTCGGAAGCGGCTTCTGTTTACCTGTCTTCTCGTCGACGGGCATGTTCTCGGCGAGCCTGTTCTCGACGAACTCGGCGGTCACCACCTCGCCGCTGTCATCACCGAGATCGACCCTGCCGTAGAAGTCAGCGATGAGGGACACGCCGAACTCCTGCTCGTACAGGTAGGTCGTGTACGCGGAGCAGATGTACTCAAGCTCCCCGGTGCCGTCGATGTCGTATTTCATGCTGTCTACCTTTCCTTGTAGGCGTTAAAAGAGACACGCGGGCCTCTCGCCCGCCTACTCGACGAGAGGTCCGCGTGTTTCTTTCAAAAGAAAAGGGGCACCCGCAGGTGCCCCTTTCAGCTGTTTGTCTAGGCCGAAGCGGTCGGAAGCAGGACGCTATCGAAGAAGGAGTCGTACTTGGCCTTGTCAGTGGACTTGACGGTGGCCTTGGAGATGCTCTTGGCCTCGCCCTTGACCTGGAGCTGCTTGCCTGCGGCGGAGAAGCTGTAGGTGTCGGTGTCGGGGTCGGTCGTGTCCTCCTTGGTGTTCGCCTCGGTGTTGGGACGAGACAGCTTGCAGCTGTAGTAGACGCAGCGGCGCTTGTAGGGGTCGCCGTTGACCTCGAACATCAGAGCGAACTCGACGCCGGTGCTGTCCATGTCCTCGAGCAGGAGTCCGCTATCGTCGATATATCCGAGCAAGTCGATGAGCATCTGCTCCTCGGTATCGGCAAGCTCAAGCTCGCCGGAGATGCTGGAGGAGTCGACGAAGGTGGCGTAGACGACGTCGTCGGCGTAGAACTTGGTCACGTCGCCGTCGTACTCGACGGTGAGCTTCTTAGCGCCAGGTGCCTTGACGGGCGTCTTGTACTGGGACTTCTCGGGGTCCCAGACGGCATAGTGGACGTTCTTGAGTCCGTACTTAACCTTTGCCATTGGTTAGTTCCCTTCCTTGGTAACTGTGAAGTAATAGGAGACGATTCGCGCGTGCTCCGACTCGGACCAGTCCTCGTACACGCGGACGGGTCCGAACGCCCGTTTTAGGGCCATCAGAAGGGCTGTCTCGACCACAGGGTCGGCCTGCCTCTCGATGAGTTCGACCCGGTACCTCGGCATCGAGTACCAGTTGTCGTCGTCCGCGTACTGCTCTCCGCCGGAGTCGAGCGAGTAGACGAAGAACGGCGGCTTGACCTTCGACCCCTCCGGGTACGCCTGGTGCGTTCCGGCGAGGCCGGTGGACCTGCACGCCTCGTAGACGAGCCTGTCGTACGACCCGAACAGCTCGAGAGCCTCTCCGATGTGCGCTGTCGGCTCGACGACCTCGACGTTCGCGCCGATGACGATTCCGTCCTCGGTCTTTCCGAGCGGTCCGGTCAGTGTCGCGCCGATGACTCCCACGTTGCTCATAGGTCGGCCTCCAGCCTCTGGACGAGCGATTCGTATGCCTTCTGGAAGCCGCGCTCGGCCGCCGGGGCGACGTGGGGCCTTCCGGGCACGCGGCCGCCGCCGATGGTGGCGTGGCCCTTCTCGAGGAGGTGCGGGAGGCCCGGTTTCGTCGAGTAGACGTGCGACTCGGGCTTCTCCTCGGTTCCCTCGACCCTGTAGCGGATCGACTTGCTGTAGTCGCCAGTGCGGACCGGAGCGCCATCGCGCCACGCCTGCTTTGCCTCCTCGGAGCCGTCCCTTACGGACTCGAGCAGGTCGTCGCACGATACGGCCTTGATGTCTCCGAATATCTCGTCGAGTGCCGATGCGAAGGCGTCGGCCCCGACAGTCCTGCTAGCCATTGGAGACGTGCCTTCCCAGCTGTAGCTTCACGAACTCGCCCGAGACTGAGGCGTTCTCGACGTCGTACTGGACTCCGCCGAACTCGACCTCGCTCTCGCCCGAGTACTCGTCGGCCCTGAGCTGGATGAGGGCGTCGGCGCGGAGGCCGACGTCGAACGACGTGGCCCATAGGTCGCTGCCGACGGTGAAGCGGTTGCAGTAGCGCATCCTGCGCTCCGGCTGCCCCTGAATCACGTTTCCGGCCTCGTCTTGGACCATGTCGGGCCACGCGAGCAGGAAGCAGACGTCGTTCCACCTCATTTGCCGTCGCCTCCGTAGGACGTCGGCGAGTTGAGGATGTCCACGACCGTCTGCCTGTATGCGTCCTCGAAGCGGGACGCGTCGCTGTTGTCGTAACCGAACCTCGACTTCGCGAAGAGGACGACCGCCATCTTTGCGAGCGGGTCGGAATCGACGAGGGCCTCGTCGACGCCAACGCGGTTAAGGTCGCGCTTGGCAGCCTCGATGAGGCCCTGAATCTCCGTATCGAAGGCATCGGAGGTGACGCGCAGGGCCACCTTGACCTCGTCTAGGAGCGCCATGTCGCGTCACCTCCCATGGGCTAAGCCGTCTTCTTGGGGGCAGAGATGACGAGCAAGCCGTTGGTGTCGCCGAGCTTGCCGTCGACGACGGTCTGCATCTTGAGCTTGGTGACGTTCTTGTCCTCGTCGTTCCAGCGGACGGAGCGCATGCCCATCTGCTGGTTGACGATGTAGTTGGACAGGTTGCCGAACAGGATGCAGGGGGTGTCGGCTGCGCCGCCCTTGGCATCCTCGTAGTTGGGCAGGATGTCCTCGGGGACGATGTTCACGTTCTTGCCCATCAGGCGGTAGGACTCGCTGTGAGCGCCGTCGAGGCCGTAGTTGACGCGGGCGACCGGCTGGCCGTTTGCGTCGACCATGCCGTCGACGTAGGTGTCCCACGTTGCCTGGGTCATGGTCCACTCGCCGCGGCTGCGGTACGGGGCCTTGACCTTCTTGAGAACGTTGACCCATCCTGCCCACGTGCCGATGGCCTTCTCGTCGAAGGTCACCTTGTTGGCGTCGGTGAGGCGGGTGTCCTTGAGGATGCCGAGGGGCATACCGGAGCCGCTGCCGTTCACGCCGGCAGCCTCGAGGGCGCGGACCATGGCCTCTGCGCACTTCTCGGGGAACTGGCGCTGGAACATGTCCATGGTGGTCACCTGGGACAGGAAGCTCTGAGCGACCTTGACCTCGAGCATGTAGTAGAGGAAGGAGATGCGGTCGGCATCGGTTGCCTTCTGGGTGTCGGAGGGCTTGGCCTCGGTGACCCAGCTGGCGGTCGGCAGGTAGTCCCAGATGCTGATCTCAAGGCCGCCCTGGACGTTCATCTTGGTGAACTTGGGCCAGATGGTGCCGTACTCGGACATCTTCTGGATGATGGTGTTCGAGAGGGTGGTCGGGATGAAGTGCGGGACGTCGGAGGTCTGCGTGAAGGCGTCGGCACGGACGTTCTCGGGGACCATGCCGCGGGTCACGAGGCCGTCGGGGTACTCGATGCCGCGGACGGTGTAGTCGTAGAAGGCGCGGTTGTAGTCCTCAGTGTCGAACGGGTCCTCGTTGCGGGTGACGGAGACGTCGGGGTTGGCGGTCTGAGCGCCGCCGGTGACGAGTGCGCCTGCGCCGTTGGCGACGGCGGCGACACGGGAGGAGCGGAGGGCGTTGGCCTGGTTGCGGCGCTCGACCTCCTCCTGGATGAGACGAACCTCCTCGTTGAGGACGTCCATGCCGACGGTGCTGTCGGCGTTGTCGAGTTCGGCGACTACCTCGGCACGGCGGTGCTCGAGGGAGGCGTCATCGAGGGCGCGATACTGGGCCGCGTCCATGGGGATGAACTCCATTTTCTTGTTCCTTTCGTTAGAGCAAACGTAGCTTGAGCGCGGCCGCCTGACGCTGCCTGCGCTCGTTCTCGCGGCGCACCAACTCCTGGTGCTCCTGCTCGATCACTCCGTCGAGGTAGGAACGCGCGTGAATCTCTGTGTCTTGGTCGGCCGGGATGGAGACGGCGGATACGTCGAACACCTTCTCGACCTTGGTGATATAGCTGGTGCGGGTTTCCTCGTCCCATTCCCAGCCGTCAGGGGCGATGTTGAAGCCCCAGCTCATCTTGTCGATGAGTCCGTTGTTGATTGCCTCGTACAGGTCGCGGCCGGCCTGCGAGCCGCTGAGGTCGGCGCGGACGAACAGGCCGTGCTCGTCTGCGGTAAGCTCAAGCGTGCCGTTCTTCAGGCGTGCCAGCGTCTGGCCGTCGTGGTTCAGCTGGAAGATGACGTCAGACATGTCAGCGCCGACAAGAGCCGTGGAGCGGATGCACTCCTTTGCGCCGCGCACGAAGTCATACGGGACGTCGAAGGTGGTCGCGTACCCCTCGACCGTGTACGCGCTCTTGCGGTCCTCGGTTTCAGGGGCCGCATGGAACACGCCGGCGAAGCTGCGGTACTCGCGCTGGTCAGGTTTGTAGGGCATCAGTCGTCCTCCTCCTTCTTTCCCTTGGTGTCAACGTCGTTGTAGATGGCGTCGTCGCCCTCGAGGTCAAGCTCGCCCTCGCCGTAGCTGTTGCCTTTCGGGCGTGCCACGAGCGGGGTCTTGCCACCCGTCTGCACCTGGACGTTTCCGTCGGCATCGAACACGACGTACTCGCCGCGCTCGATAAAGACGTCGCCTCCCGGCACGGGCGGTAGCTGTAGGACCTCGCGCGACTCGTTGATGGTCATGACGCGGCGGTCGAGCATGTCTCGGATCATGTTTCGCTTGGATGCGTTGGTGGCGTACTCCAGCCTGTTCGCGCTGAAGCAGATGCCGTTGCCGTGGCGGCGCTCGATGGGCGTGAACAGCATCTGGCTGAGTCCCTCTCCGAGCTGGACCGCGAACGGCTCAATCTGGCTCTCGTAGAACGCGCCGAACGTCTCCTCGGAGTACTTGGACTGGATGATGTCCTCGTTGATTCCGAAATAGTTGTAGACGTTCGTCTCGATGCGCTCCATCTCGCCGGAGTCGATGGTGTAGTTCTGAGGCTCAACCTGCTTGATGTTCTCGAAAGTGTTGTCGTAGAGCATCAGGCCCGAGGTGTTCTTTGAGCTTAGGTTCGTCTCCGAGAACTCTTTTCGCTTCCTGTCGAGGTCCTCCGGCCTGACGGAGCCGTTGATAGCGCCGATGAACTGAATCTTGGCGGAGTTCTTGATTGCGACCTCCTGCGCCTGCTCCTGGTAGTCCATGAGCGCGAGCGTCGAGTTCAGCGCGTCGTTGGCGCTGCCGAAGAAGTCGCTCTCGTACTGGAAGCGCGTCAGCAGGCACACGTACCTGAGTTCGATTGCCATCGTGTCGCCGGAGTCGAGGTAGAACCTAATCCAAGGCTCGCCGGCGTACTCGACGACCTCGGCGTGTGCGAACTTCAGCGGGAACAGGCCCGTGATGTTGCCGCCGGTGTCGAGCGACGGGACGACCGCCGCCGTGTTGTCGTTGAGCATGATGGTCATGAGGCGGGCCAACATCTTAGGCCAGCTCATGTACTGGTTGGGGGCGGTCAGGATCATACGCTTGATGCGCGGTTTGGAGTCGCCAAGCACCTCGGGCTTGAGTTTCGACGCGAACATGGCGCTCTTCTCGATTGCTGAGCGCGTGAGGGCCTTCTCGTAGAGCTGTCCGCCCCACGTGGAGAAAGCCGGTGCGTATTCGGTTAGCGTCTTGAACTCTGGCGCGAGCACGACCTTGGAGGCCTGCTGTGCGTGCTTGGGACGGAAAATATCTAGAAGTCCCATGACTCAAATGTAAGGCAGGGACGCTGGCAGTCAAGACGAAGGTTCCTTCGCCGAAGAAACTTGCGGCAAAGGAACCTGCTGCTACATGGACGCCTCGTAGTCCTCCCAGTGCCGCTTGAGACACACGTAGGCGCAAATCTCGGCGGCCCACCCGTCGATGCGGCCGGACGAGCCGTTGGCCTTGACGGGCTTGATGTTGTCGTTGGTGTCCGTGATTATGCCGACGTTCATGCGGCACCACTGGTTGACGGGGTTGTTGTTATCGACGATGCCCTTGCGGTCGTAGACGGTCCTTATCTCCTTCATGGGGATGGACAGGGTCTGCGGCCCGAATCGGACCTCCTCGCTGCGTTTCTTACCGACGAACTGGCGGGCCATGTCCTTCCACGAGTCGTCCTGGAGGTGCCACGGGTCGTATCCCATGGCGAACGGGTAGACGTTGAACTCGTCCCTTAGCTGCTGCATCCACTCGAACACGACTCGATGGTCGATTGTATTTCCGGGCACCACGCGCACCAGCCCGGCGTCAATCCACCTGTCGTACGGCACGTTGTCGCGGTTCTTGCGCAGGCCGCTCTTGCGGTGGTGTTCGAGCTGCGACTCCGGTATCCAGTACATAGACATCTCATAGATTTTGGGGTCGTCCGGCCTCATCATGAGCGCCTGGGCGCTGGTGAGGTCGATGGTGTCCGACGCGTCGTAGCCGACGATGCAGTAGCGGAAGCCCATGTCCTTCCAGTCGAACTCCTCGCGGTTAACGGCCTGCTCGAACGTGAGCCATGCCGACGCGCGGTTCTCCGGCATATTGAAGTCCTTGGTCAGGACCGTCGGAAGGTAGCTCGGGTCGTTCTTGGCCTTCTGCACCTGGGCGCGGAGGTACTCGACCTTCTTGACCGTGCCGAGGCCCGGGTTGGCCTTGACCCAGCACGACTCATCGGTCCACTCCGCGCGGCTGTCCAGCTCGTAGACGAACGGAAGGAAGTGGTCGTCCTCGAACTGCCCGTCTAGCCAGCGCGACGCGTAGTCGTACTGGTCGTCGAACAGGTTGTCTCGATTGAAGCCGTTGGTCGTCAGCTCGAGAATCATCGGCTGGTCGCGTGCGGCGGTGGCCTGCTTGACGAGGTCGAACAGGTCGCGGTTCACGATGGCGTGAAGCTCGTCGACCACGGCGCAGTGGACGTTCAGGCCGTCGAGCGAGCGCGTCTGCGACGACAGCGGCGTGTAGTAGCCGCGGTTCGAGTCGAAGATGAGGCCGTCCTGGTGTCGCGACGGGATGATGCCCTTGTGCAGGCGCTTGTTGAGCGCCGGCGACTGCGAAACCATCGACAGCATCGCGCCGTACATGAGGGACGCCTGGTCCTTGTTCGTGGCGACGGAGTAGAGCTGCGGGGCGAACTCCCCGTCCTTCGTCATGAGGTACAGCGAGATTGCCGCGCCAAGCTCGGTCTTACCGTTCTTACGCGCGATGATGAGCAGGACCTCGTTGAACTGCCTCATGCCGAGTTCGTCGACGAAGCCGAACGCCGTCTCGATGAAGGCAAGCTCGTAGTCCTCGAGGACGAGGTGCTTTCCGACCTTGCCCTGCGAGATGAAGATGAACCTCTCGATGAACTTGACGGGCCTCAGCGCCTTCTCGGCATCGTAGTGCCAGCACTTGTACCCGTCGTCGAAGCGGTCGATCAACTTCTTGGCGAGCTTGATGACCTTCTGGCTCGTCGTTATCTTGCCGTCGATGACGTCCTGGAAATACCTCTTTGCCTCGAGGCCGTCGCGCTCGGGAGGCACGTACCCGCCGGAGGGCTTCCTAGAGTTCATCGAAGCCGTCGTCCTCGGGGACCTCGCGCTCGTTGTCCTTGCAGAACTTCTTGATTGCCGACGCGACCGCGATGGTCTTGGTCACGAGGCGCTGGTACGCGATGAAGTACTTTGACTCCTCCTTGACCTCGTGGCGGTTGCCGGAGCCTCCGCGCTCTGTAACCTCGACGATGCCGTAGGTGTCGACCATCGCCTTAAGCTCGTCCATCTGGTCGAGCATCCACACGTACTCCTCGAGCATGTCCTTCGCAAGCGCGAGGTTGAGGCCGTCGAGGTTGCTGATGAGCGCCGCAAGCTCCTCGACGCGCCCGTCCTTCTTCTTAGTCAAGCGGAACCGCCCTTCCATCTGGTCCGAAGGCCATGCGAGGCCTGTAGTCGTCTGGGTAGTGAATCTCTGCGTGGCAGTCGCGGCACACGCGCATGAGGTTCGACTGGTCCAGCGAGATGCGCGAGTCCGTGATGTTCTCGGGCGTCAGGTAGACCTTGTGGTGGACTATCTCGGCCGGGACGAGCCTGCCGGTAGTCTCGAAGCACCTCTGGCACATCCCGGACGGGCACACGGCACCGGACGGGTACGTGATGGTGCGCTCCATGGCGAGTTTCCTCGCCCTCTCCCAGCCTTTCGACTTGTAGAAGCGCCTAGCGAACTCCCTAGCCAGGGGAATCACCTACTTTCATTCGTCTTATTCATTTAGCCGTACTCTACGTCCGTAATATACGACAGATTGTCCAAAAATTGAGTTTTTCAAATTCGGTTTTCGCATTAAATTGACTCCCCGCGCCGGACCCCCTCCGGGCACCAATGCCTATATACCCGGGGGGATGGTGGGTTACAGAAACTATCAATTTTTATGCAATTATTCAATTCCTGGGCCGTTCTATGCACTGCTACAGACGGCCCGCCTACCTGCTGCTATGCTGCTCTACCTGCGGAAACGTTGCCGGCCTGCCGCCTGCCGGCCTATGATCCAGAGCCACGGCGTTATGCACGACGGCGGCCAGTGTGCCGGCCGTCCTAAAAATGTTGGGGAAAGTGCTGGACAGATCAGCGCCGGCGGTTGTAAGGTCTTGCCAACGGCTGGAGCGACGGACAGAACGTCCGGCGGCCAGTCAAAGAAAAGGCCGGCACCGCTGCAACGGATACCGGCCAACGTCCCAACGTAGTAAAGGAGATCGGGACAATGTACGAGTATAGCACCATCAACAAGACAGCCGAGGCGGCCGGGCCGCTGGCTGACCTCGAGGCCGTGGAGCGCGTGAGGGATGGCATAGTAAAGGCTGCCTCGCAACACTGGCGTAGCTATATCCTCAGTCATGCCGAACAGGATCGAGCAGACAGCTACGGCGAGCTTAACGACCAACTGCGCAATATGAGCGGATATATTGTTGCCTGCCCGAAATGCGGCCGTCCGGTTAGATACGACCACCTTGCAAAGGACGCCTACGTAGACGACATGTGCCCGGACTGCTTAATAGCCGCCGGTTACGTCAAATGCGACCACTGCGGAGAGTGGATCGACGAGGACGAGACGACCGAGGTTGACGGCGAAACGTGGTGCGCGGCGTGCGTCGACAGCGACGCCGAGCCGTGCGACCACTGCGGCGAATACCACAACTCGGAAAACCTGGAGACTGTGCACGTCTGGATCAGCTATCGTTGTGACACGATTGACGAGGCATGGTGCGAGAGCTGTCGAGACGACAGCGCGTATACCTGCGACAGCTGCGGGGAGTTTTACGCCGGCTTCGGAGACTGCGACGGCGAAACCCTAGTACACGGCCACGACGGCGAGGAAAACTACAGGCACCTGTGCCCGTCGTGCGAGGATGATCTACCGCACTGCTACGAGTGCGGGAGCACGCTTGAAAATGACTGCTATCGCGACGCCTACGGCGATGCCTACTGCTGCGATTGCAAGCCGGAGAGCGAATACCTACAGGGCTATGACCACACCTACGCAAGCAACTACTACCGCACAAAGGACGACCCGACGCCCGCCGGCCTGTATCTTGGCGTCGAGCTTGAAACCGAGGCATACCGAACCGAGAACCCGGAAGCGCTGGCCAGGGACGTTATCATGGCCGTTGGAGATGAGCGCGTCGTGTGCAAGGAGGACGGAAGCCTAACTGACGGCTGCGAGATCGTAACGCAGCCTATGAGCGCGGCCTACCATCTGGCACCGCTCGACGACCTGGACGGCCGCCGGCTCTGGGACGTGATCCTCGACACGTGCGCCGAGCATAACGCCCGCTCGCACAACGGCGGAAACTGCGGTCTGCATATCCATATTTCGCGCACCTGGCTCGACACTGACGAGAAGGTAACGACGTTTATACGCCTGATCCAAGGCCACGCTGCCGAGTGGCAGGTATTCAGCCGTCGAAACCTCGACAATATGAGCTATTGCAGGCTTGAAAGTGACTTCCAGTCCGGTATCAGCCTGGGCGACAGTCCAGCGGAAAAGAGACGCAAGACGTACCGCAAGACCGGGCACCATACCGCGATCAACTGCGAAAACTCCGCTACCGTCGAGCTGCGACTGTGGCGCGGCACCCTGGTAAAGCAGACGCTACGCGCGACTATCGAGGCAACGGCCGCGCTGGCCCTAATCGCCGGCGACTGTCTTACAGACGTTGAGGCGCTGGAGTCCTGGAGCTGGCGCGACCTTGTAAAGCAGATGGTAAAAGCGCTTGACAGCCGCAAGCTACCAAGCGCTGACCTGCTGGCGTACCTGCAAGCGCGCAACCTCTAGACAATCCGCGCCGGCTCACGGCCGGCGCTATCCCCAGATCAATAACCAAATCAAATAGTTAGGTGCTCAATTATGTGCATTATCCTGTCGTGTGCCGCCGGCGTTCGCCCTGCTACCTCGATTATCGAAGAGTGTTTCTACGCAAACCCGGACGGCGCTGGACTTATGTACCCGGACGGCGGCCTTGTACAGATCCGCAAGGGCTTTATGAACCTGGATACCTACCTGGACGCTATCGCCGACGTTCCCGAGGACGTGCCCCTGGTGCTGCATATGCGTATCGGAACCGGTGGCGGCAACACGCCCGGACTTACTCACCCGTTCCCGGTCGTCGATAGCCTGGATATGATCCGCGCCACCAATTCAAGCGTACCGCTAGCCGTGGCGCATAACGGCGTTTTACGTGACTACCAGGCGGCCGTAAAGCCCGGAGTTAGCGATACAGTTGCATACGTTCGCGACGTTGCCCTATACCTCGCCAATGATGCCGAGGTACGCCGGTGCGGCGGCCTGGCAGTGTCGCGCCTGGCGGCCGACATGCTGCGCGACTCGTCGCAGGGCTCACGCCTGGCGATCATGGACGGCCACGGCAACGTACGCCTAACCGGTGCCGGCTGGGAGGACGTGCAACCGGGTATCCATGCGAGTAACGACAGCTGGCGGCCGTTCGAACCGGTATACCGCTGCGGATCGTATGCGTACGGCTGGGATAGCCCGGACCGCTGGCCGGACTGGGAAGACCTCGACGACCTGGAGCAGCCTATGCTATGGGACGATCAGCCCACGGCGGCGGCCGTCCGGTATGCCGACGAGACGTACACAGTTAGCGACGTTTTCGAGGAGTACTACACCTGGAACAACTGCCGCGAGTTCTGCGAGGAGTATACCGAGTGCCGGTACCACTGTGCACGCTGCGGATCAATTCCGTACTGCGCTACGGACGACGACCTTAAACGCCTGGGCGGCAATCGTGGCTAGCCTGGCCGTAGCCGTGCGCCGGTGGCTTAATCAGCCGGCGCACGTGAGCCGGCGGGCCGTGGCCGCGCTGGCCGTGGCCGTCGTCGTCCTGGCCGTGGCCGTCGTCGTGCAGACGATCAGACTAGACAATATAATCTGCTATTACTACTAACCGCCATCGTCTGGAGTTGATGCAACCATGCCCGCCTACGCCGACGCAAACGCCGAGTTCATATGGTCACTAATACGCCTACTACTGGAGCCTGTCATACTGCCGTTTACGCTATTCATGATCATCGCGTTTATTGCAATCATCATTGCAATCATCAATATCCTGCTTGGCGGCTAGCGCTACCCATATCAATAAAACGAGAAAACGCCCGACACCCTAACCGGTGCCGGGCGTTTTTTGTTGACGCTCCAGGGCCGCCGGATTAGCCCGCGCGGCCGTCGTCCTGGGCGCTCCAGGCGGCCGCGCGTCGTCCTGGTCGTCGTCCTGGAGATCGTAGGACGCTCCAGGCGGCCACCGGATCACGTCTCGCACACAAACGCAGGCGCTCGACGGCTGCCGGCCGCTGGGACGATATAGGCCCACGGCCACGGCCGTATATAGCCGTCTGGGCCGCTCTAATGCCTATTTTAGGGCCGTTTTTGGGCCGGCACGACCGAGTACAGCCACGACACGACAGCGGGCCGTGTAGGCCTATCTGGTGGCCCCTTGTGGCGTTTTCGCAGGTCAAAGGCCATGCCGGCGGTTTTATGCACGCCGGAAAAATATGCGACCCCGCCGGGACCATATTATCGGCGGGGTCGCGTTTTTTCGGCCGGTTCCGAAAAAGTGGATATAATACGCGCACGGCCACCCAAAAAGCGCGTGCGGCCTGCGGAAACGCGCGGAGCACGCCGCGCCGCGGGGCGGGAAGCGTCAGCGCTCGGGCGACTCGTCCGCGCCCTCCTCGTCGGCGGCGGCATCGGCGCGGTCCGCCATCGCCGCCTGCGCCGCTATCGCGGCCATCGCCGATGTCCCGACGGCCTGCGCCGCCTCGGCCACCTCGAGGAAGTTCGCGCCCAGCTCGACCGCCGAGTCCGCGAACGCGGAGATGAGCGCGTGGACCTTCTCGCGGTCGTAGATGCCGCGTCCCAGCTCGGCCTCCTGCTCGGGCGTCATCCGGCCACCTCCTCGATGCCGCAGCGCATGGCCCGCGCGATGGCGCGCCACGTCGCGAAGTTTCCGGAACTCGCCCCGCTCCTCAGCGCGGTGATGGTCCTCGTGGAGATTCCCGTCCTCTCGGACAGCTCGGCGACGGTGGTTCCCGTCTCCCTCATCCTCGCCTTCAGCTTGGACCCGGAGCTGGGGTCCTTCACCGGCGAGAGCGGTGTGGTGCAGGCCATGGCCCTCCTTCTTCTGTCAATGTGCTGCGGCATATCCTACCACGCGAAATGCCGCCTGGGGCGACGAGACGCTATTCTCGGGGCACTTACACGCCTCGCCCTGCACCGACTGGTCCAAGGCCCGCAGCGCCCCGCAAATCTAATCTCATGGCCTTCAGGCGGCATTTACAACTAAGGCGCTGTGCGCGATTTCGATTTCGATTTTGATTTCGATTTTCAAATTGTGATTTTGATTTCGATTTCATTTTCCGATTTTGATTTCCGATTTCGATTTCGATTTCGATTTCGGTTTCGGTTCCGGGGGCCGATTTCGGTTCCGGCCCCCGGTTCCCGCCTCACCACCCGAACGACTTGTCCATCTCGGCGTACACGTCGCGGGTCATGCGGTGCCTGCCCGTGTCGACCTTGAGCGGGCGGCACATGCCGAGGATGCGGTTGTACGTGCGCCTGTCGGCCACGTCGCCCTCTCCCGCCAGCTGCTCCCTCGTGAGGTTGCTCGTGACGATGGTCGGACGGTGCAGCTGGTAGCGCATGTCGACGATGCTGTAGACCGTCTCCTTGCCGAAGCTGCTGGTGCGCTCGGCCCCGAGGTCGTCGAGGACCAGCAGCTCCGCGTCGGTGAGCAGTCGGACGGCCGTCGGCACCTCGTCGTACCTGCGGCTCAACACCCACGGCATCGAGCGGCACACGACGCGCATCCCGCGGTCGAGCGCCTCGTTGGCGATGCAGCAGGCGAGGAACGTCTTGCCGCTGTCGGGCGGGCCGAACAGGAGCAGCCCGTTCCTCTGGGCCGGCAGCGTGGCGGCGTACCTGCGGCACTTGTCGACGAGGTCGCCGACGTACTTCCCGTCGTCGTGGTCGAAGTCCATCAGGCGCATCTCGGGGGCGACGAACGCCGTCTCGGCGCGGGCCTCCAGCGAGGCGCACCGGCATTTCACCGGGACCTTCACCGGACGGGTCCCGTCGTAGACGACGCGCTCGACGGGGTGGCCGCACTTGGGGCACATCTCGACGTCCACGTCACATCACCGAGTCCAGTGCGCTGAGGACCGCGCTGTCCATGCGGGCCGGCCTGGTCTTGCTGCCGTCGCGCCTCGCCCAGTTGAGGATGGTGCTGTAGTGCGACTTGTACGACTTGCCGGTGGACGACAGGTACCAGCTCAGGTTGTCGATGCGCTCGGACCAGTCGGGGAAGCGCTCCTTGAGCTTGGCAAGCTCGTCGTCGGTGAGCAGGACGTTGCTGTTCTCGCCGTGCTTGTGCTTCTTTGGCTTCGGCTTTCCCTTGGCACTTGCCGCGGCGGCATCGCCGCCCGGCCCCGTGGACGCGGGAATACGTTCGGGATCAGGTTGAGTATCAACCCTAGAGGAGTTACTACCCTCTTCTAACCTATCCTTACCTAACCTATCCTCTGTATACAATTTGTATACAGGCTTCGGCGAAGTGAACATATCCGCAGGTCGGACGCCGGTGTCGCGCAAAGTGTACGACTTGTTCTCGTCAATGTAGCACATGGCTAACTCTTCTTGGTACCGAGTCGCGTGCCGGCGGTCCGCCGGGACGTAGTTGTTGATCCACCACGCCTTGATGACAGCAGCGCCCGATGGGAACTCCAGGATGAACTTCTTCGACGCCAGCAGGCGCAGGTCGTTCTCCGAGGCCCCACACATGCGTCTGACGGCCCTGGGGTTGTTGATGAACCCCCAGTCGTCCGCCGCCATGCCGAGGTGGAGGTACAGCGACTGCGCCGAGCACGGCATATCCATGAACGAGTCGGACTCGACGATGGACTTCGAGAACATTCGCCTCTCCGCCATGCCTTACCCCCTATCAATAAAATCTAGTTTTCGATGACTTCCATAATCATCGCTTCATAGCGCCGAGCACGTCGCCGACGATAGCCGCATCAGGAGAAGCCAAGTACCTCATCGTATCGGGAAGCTCGAAGCAGAGCGTGATGAGGCCAACTAGCGCGATGGTCATGAACACAAGCATGATGTAGAAGCACAACATGCCATCGTCCGAGGAATCGTCGCAATCGCGATACTCCCTGAGAGTCTTCATGAGTACGAAGGACGAGACGACAAGCGCCACCGCTGCCAGTAGGCAGGCCGAGCCATGCTCCGCGACTTTCATGGCCGCCCACTTCGGGGCGAACTCAGACAGATGCGCGAGCAGGTAGTCGGCACCGACGCCGAGCTGGTTGGCAATCTCCTTGATGGCATCAGAATTCATATGACGGCTCCTTACGCTCCATGTACTTGCAATAACGGGTCCCGCGAATCTCCGAGCAAAAGGTGTGGTCGAGTTCGTCACCCTCCAGCCTCTCGTAGAGATCGCGGTACCCCTTGCAGTCGCAGAACCCTGTGCCTCGGGCGCTGTCATGGTGGATGCACGTCTTACAGGTCGGCAGAAGTAGACGCCTGATATACAGGACCGGGTGACGACAGAAGCTAATCATCGGCTACCTCCATCAAGTCGTAAATGTCCATTCCGGTGACGTCAGAGAGCGCCATGACAGAGCCGACGCGAGGCTCGACTCCCTTGTTAATCCAATTGCTGAGGGTCATGGATGGGACTCCGAGCATCTCGCCCAAGCGTTTGCAGGTCACGTCGTTCTCAACCATCCAGATTTTCAGCGCCTTCGCGTTGAGCCTGTACCTGTGCGCCCTGACGGACGACTTGAGCATGGGGACGAACCCATGGCTCCACTTAGCGTCGACAATATCGACTAGGCGCTCCACGTCGTCGTGGTAGAGGTACTCGCCAAGCTCGGGGTGAACGTCGAGGGCGTCGAGAATGTCGCCGACCTCGCAGTACTCCTCACCAGTCTCATCATCCTCGAGAAAGACGATGTTTTTGAGCGCCGTGACGATGTCGCGGCGCTCGCGGTCGCTAATCATCGGCAATCACCGCCCCGCAGTATGCGCAGTTGTGCGACGGCAGCGGCCCGCAGTCGCCCAAAATAACGAACTTGTAATTGATCTTGCCGCAGCGCGGACAGCGCCAGTACGCTGGGCCGACCTTCTCTGGCTTGATTGAGGGGCGGTCGATGAGGTCGGCAAGGAGGTTGACAATGTTCTTCCACGTCTCGGACTCCTTGACCAGGCCAAATGCTCCGTAGTCATACGTACGGTACACACCGAGAGTCTCACTGAACATATGTTGCATGCTCTCGCCCTTAACTAGCTTATGCTTGGTGCGCTCCCGCAACTTATTTGCCACCTCGCGACGCTCTTTATCGGTAATCATCTGTCATCCACCTCCACCATCTTGTAAAGCTCGAGCAGCATCGAGCGACCCATGCGGATCGACTCGAGCAGGCGCGTCTTGCTGAGGCCCGCGGGGATATGAAAATCGCTCTCAAGGTGTAGAGACGTAATCCAGTCCTCGCGGGCCTCGATGCGTCCGCTCAGGTCGTTCATGAAGTCGGCGGCGAGCCGCGCCTTGGCGGCAATCTCCTCGTTGTCCATCAGTCCTCCTATCGGCTGTAGTCGAGGGCGATGTCCTCGAAGCGGTCATACACTTTGTCGTTGACGATGTAGCGGTTGTAATCATCCTGCTCCGTGTAGTGCCAGCGTCCCTCGCGGTGTCCCTCTAGCAAATAGTCGCGGAGCGTGCCATCAGGGACGAAGTTACCGTCGACCATCTGGCGGAAGGTCAGTTCGCCGATGCTGGAGCAGTTGTGGAACGTCCGTTCTATCGCGTCGACGAGAGTCGTGTTGGTACCTGGCGTCACCACGAATACGGCGCGGATCGGCGTCATGAAATAGCGGTACCTCAGAGCGAACGTCGAATCGACGCGCAGGAGGTCGTCGATAGTCTTGCAATGGTAGACCAGGCGGTCGAACTTCGTGAGGAGGGAGACGATGCGACGATCCAGCATGTAGCTGTAGAGGGTCGTCGCGCTCGTGTGCATCTCGGTCTTGATGCCGTGGTCTTGGCAGACCGCCTGGAGCAGAGAGTACCATGCGGCGTGCTGCGTCGGCCTGCCGTTGTCCAAGATGCCGTGCATGGGGTCGCCGCCTCCGCTGAAGCTGAGGAAGTCGATCTCATCCTCGTCGATGAGCTGGAGAACGGTCTTAGACACCTCGAGGGTGTCAGTCTCAGGAAGCCTCATACCGGTCTGCTTCGTGATGCAGTACGGGCACTGGTAGTGGCACCCGAAGTTGGTGATGACGGAATAGTTGCGGTTAGGCATCCTGCTCACCGCCAAAGACGGCGCGGACGCGTGCAGCGATGTCCGAAATGACATAGCCAACGCAGTTGTCGTCGGCGGGGCATCCATCGCAATGGAAATATCCGCGCCCAAGATACGCGCAGCACCACATCCCGTCATTCCGAGCCGTAAACTCGGCAATACGCAAATCTTGTAGCAGCCTCTTTCTGCTGTTGTCGCCTGCCGGCTTGGAGACGCAGAACAGGCCAGGGTCGTAGCCGTCGGAACCTTCCGACTTGAAGGACCACTTCCCAGTCGTCTGGTTGTACACCCATTCCTGGACCTCGTGCTCGTTGCCCTGCTCGTCGTACAGGCAGCCGGTGCCAATCGGAATATCAACGCCGTTCATGTCGACCGGCTGGTTAAGTTCAATCATTAGCTCTTGCTCCTCAGCTCAGCTTGCGTCCGCAGAACGGGCAGTAATTAATCGGGATGCTCCATGCGTACGGAGGGTCTACAACGATGACGTGGTCACCGTCGTTCGTCTCGTTAATCCACATCTCGACGCCCTCGTCGTAATCGCCGAAGTTAAAGCGCGTCTTGCCGCACATCACACAGTCGTTAGGCATCGTCCTCACCCCGCAGCTTGCGGATACGGGACAAGATGTCATCGGCTAGCTTCTTACGGCAAGTGATTTCGTCGCCCTTGAAAAATTTGCAGCTATCGGGACACGCGTTCTCGACCGGGTTCTCGTTTGCGTACCCGCAGAACCACGTGCAGTCATCGGTACCGATTCGCCGTATGTCCTCTTCCAGCTTCTCCCAGCTGTCGGGCTGGGTGAGGTGTACGTCACAGGCGTGCAAAGTCATGTGTTCACCGGGCGTGCGCTCGATATACACAAACCAAGCGTCACGGGCGTCATGGGTGTGGTACATGTACTCGAACCTCAAGACATGGACCATAGTTCCATCTGAAATAAACAGCTCCGAGGTGTCCAGCGGAATCTCGCGTCCCTCGGCATCCCTTGGAAGCTGAATCATCTCTCCCCCTACAACGCGTTGCACTACGCCACCCACTTCTTGATGACAGTAACGTCGTACTTGGCGGCAAAACCGGACGCCTCGGCGGCGGCGGTCAGGGCGTCGCACACGGCGAAGGCCTTGTCTTCGCTGTCGAACCAGTAGATCGGCGCTCCGCCGACTACGGTCAGGACGTACATGTTGCTGGTTTCAGTGGTATTCTTCTCCATGTTGGAGGCCTCCTTGGTGGCGGTTGCAGCCGCCTTCTCGTCCTTCAATTTGCAGCGGGCCGCCATCTTCTCGTACTCGGCGGTCCGCACCCCTTTGCACCACTCGGTCCACTCGGCGATTGCCTTCTGGCGGTCGGCCTTCGGGAAGCGCTTTCTGTCCATCTTCCCGGTCGTGGCCCTGTAGCACGTTCCGTAGTAGCCTTTCTCGTCGTCGCACCAGAGATTCCCGTCCCTGCTGTTGCCGGCGATGGGCTTATTTCTCCCCGCTCCCACTCTCATCCTCCACTTCGTTCAGGAACTGGCCTGTAATCAGTCGATGGAGCCAGTCGGCACACTTGTAAATGTCCTTGTCGTAATCGTCCTTTAACCCGGCGCGGTCAAAGTACTTGAGGCCGTGGGCCACGTCGGCAATTTGATCGCCGCTGACCATTCCGCTCTCTCCGAGCAGCTTGGCAACGGCCTCAATCTTGTCGGCAGTTTGCATCCCGCCGCGCCTGTAGTGCGAGGCGTACTGGCCGTCAATCTTGATGACGGTGCCGTCATGGCCCCTAATTTCAGTGATTGGGGCAAATGCCTGCATCCCTCTCCTTCCATCGTTTGACCCGACGCTCCATTGCATCCGGGCTGTTGTCTGATTTCGCCGCCCTGCCGTCCGGCGTGATGAAGCACCCGCGCTTCATGCAGTTGCACCACGCGTTGCACAGCGAGCAGAACGTATTGGAGCCGACGACATCCGTTGAGCACAGGCACGAGTCCGGGTCGCCCGTAAATGTCGGCTCCATGAAGTCGTCTGCGCGGAGGTCGTAGTCGCGCCGTCCCATGTCTAGCAGGTGGCCCGGCCGAGCGGCTCATACGACGCGCACCCGATTTCCTCCTGCGCATCCCTATGCGGAAGGCGGTCGAAAACGAGCGTCACGGCCCAGCGCGCCGGGTTCCCGCCGCGGTTCTTGCACTCGATGCGCTCGACGTCCTCCATGCAGACGCCGTAATCGCAGCAGAACTCCCTGAAGTGGCGGCACTCCCCGCACCTCGCCATCACTCGCTGGCCTCCAGCGCACGCTCGACCTCGTCCTGAATCTTCTTCAGGACCGTCACGACCGATGCGCCCGAAAACTTTGCCGTCGGTCGCTGGCTGAGGTTCTCGATGCTCTTTGAGAGCGTGCAGTACAGGTCGCAGAGCACGACCTTCCTCGTCTTGGCGTTACCCATTGGCAACCCTCGCCTCCCTATATGAGCGCAGGTAGCGCTCCTCCTTCTTGTGCTGGGCCTCGTGGTGCAGGCAGAAGCCGCTGTCCCTGCCGGTCATCTTTCCGCAGATCGGGCAGGCGACCGGCTCGACCCCGCACTCGGACCTGATGTGCGATATGCGCGACTTCATCGCCGCGTGCCTGCGCTCGCATGACGGGCAGCGCATCCTCGCGTATCAGCCGCGGTACTTCAGGCCGCATACCTGGCAGCTCGTGTATCCCATCACGCCTCCCCGAACATTTCGTCGTAGCTGATGCCGAGTCCGTCGTGGAGCGCCTTGATGATCCTGTAGCTCGGGTTCTGCGTCCCGTTGGAGACGTTGAACACGGTCCCGTAGCTCAGGCCGCACTTTTTCGATATGGCCGTGTACATGCAGTCGTTATCGCTCATGTACCTCGCGAGCGCACGGACGAGCGGCTCGGTCGGCCTACTCGTTCCCTGTGCTGCCATATCCGCCATCGCCGCGCTCCGACTCGGCCTCGAACTCATCGACCTCGGTGAAGTCGGCAAGCTCGCACTTGATGATGAGAAGCTGGCAGACGCGGTCATGGGGCCGGATGGTGTAGTCGCGGTCGCCGAGGTTCACCAGAGCCGCCTTGTTGGGACCCTGGTAGCCGGAGTCGATGACCCCGATGCCGTTCGCCAGCGTGATACCGTGCTTGCACCCGAGTCCCGAGCGTGCGGCGAGGATGCCGACGTAGCCCTCCGGAATGTCGCACGAGGCACCGAGGTCGACCCACTTGATCTTCCCCTTCGGGATGGTCAGGGGTTCCTCGATGTTGGCCCGCATGTCAGCGCCGGCGTCCGCGGCGTGCATACGCTTGGGCATGAATCGCCTGTTGGCGACCTTGCACTCGATGTTCACTGTTCTGCTCCTGTCGATATGAGGACCCCGTCGCGCATCGCGGCAAGGCCCTCGCTGTCAATCCTGTCGAACGCGACCGACTCAATCGAGCGGACCGCGTCGTATTCTGTCCCCGTCGTCTCGGCGATGTCGCGCCACGGCATGAGCTGTAGGTACCTCATGCGCAGGACAGCCGCACCGTTCGGGTCGATTGCCGCATAGCCGTTGAGAACGCTGCTCGCATCTAGCACGAGGCGGGTGTCCTGCCTGCGCTCGCGCTCCGACTCTGCCTCGAACTCCATGAGGTCGTCTATTCGCCTCGACGGGTCGGTGACGCCACCTTTGCCGCGCGGGCCGTCGCTGCGGGCACGCATCACCGACAGTTCGCGCTTCGCCTCGAGCCTTCGCTCGAACTCGACGATTCGCTGCACCGCGTCACGCGCCGCGACGAAGAACTCGCGGGCGTTCATTCCGTACCATCGCCCTCGAGCGGCTTGGCCCTGAACGCGAGCGTGAACTCGCGCTCGACCGTCTCGCACTTGTGCTCGCAGGCGACGCACACCTTGAAGTCGTCCCTGCTGAGAGGGCGCGCGCCGTCACGCAGGGGACACTTTTCGCTATCCAAGCGCCCTCCTATCTGTACTCCTCGAACTGCTCGCAGGGTTCATGCCCCTCCTCGATGCAGTTATCGATAATCCACTTGACCGTGCGCCTGCTGGTCACAGGCTCGCCAAAGGCATCGCTCGCCTCGAGCCAGTCGCCGTAGTCGAGGGCGCAGAAGCCCGTTCCGCTCTCGCCGATGAAGCAGAAGTGGCGGCAGGAGCCGCACTCCTCCTGCCCATCGGGGATGTCGGGAGCGCCGTCGCGCTCAAGGTTCATCTGGCCCCCTAGAAATCAAAAGGGATGTCGTCGTAGGCATCCTTCGCGCTCCACTGCTGCTGGGGCTGCTCCTGCTGGGAGTCGTGGTTGAAGCCGTGATGGAAGCCATGGTCGACCGGCGCTCCGGCCGCCTCGCGGTCGCTGTGGCTCATGAACTCGATCTCGTCGACGACGACCTCGAGCTTCGAGCGGCGCTGGCCGTCCTTCTCCCAAGAGCTGTAGCGCAGCTTGCCCTCGATAGCGACCTTGTTGCCCTTTGCCAGGAAGCGGCCCACCGCCTCGGCTCGCGCACCGAACATGGTGCAGTCGACGAAGTTGGGATAGTCCTCCCATTCGCCGGTCTGATTGTTCTTTCGCCTGTCGTTGACGGCGATGCCGAACGACAGGACGCTGGTTCCGCCCGCGGTGGAGCGGAGTTCGGGGTCGCGGGTGAGGTTGCCGCTGAGGATGCACCTGTTAATGGACATAGCGGCTCGCAAACTCGAGAACGGCGTCACGCTGGCGCACGCCGAGGCCTCCGATGCGGCGGTTCGGCACGATGCCGGCCTCCTCCATGAACAGGCGTGCCTTGGCCTTGCCAACGCCGGGAAGCGCCGTGAGGAACTGGAGCACGCGCATCTTCTTGGCGTAGGGCAGGTCGATGGCTTCCTCGGGCTTAAGCTCGCCGCTCTTGATCTGCGAGCGAATCTTGCCGCGCTCGGCGCGTGCGACGGCCGCCTTCTCGAGCGCTGCGCGGCGCTGCTCGTCGGTCATCTGGGGCAGGTTGGACATTTGTCTCTCCTATCTGTTGTCAGCTAGTTCACGTCGATGATTTCGCCGGTTTCGGCGTCGACGTTCGCGGGGACCTCGGTCGGTTCGGGAGCCAACGGGTCCTCGAAGATGCGATTGCCTTCCTCGTCGAGGATGACCGGCGTGTTTCCGTCGTCATTTATCGCATCAGCAGTCTCGACGGAATACGGCAGCTTGCCTCGCTGAAATGCGTGACGAATGACGCTCTTCTCCGCCATAGCCTCGTAGTAAGTAGCCCAGGGGCCTTTGTCTCCGGCCTTAGATGCCTTTTTAATCTTGTCTACATCGTCTTTCGTTAAGTAGTCGAACGCGATGCTCCCGTTTTTCAACTCGCACACCAGGTAAACAACGACCAATTTGTCCTCATCGTGCTGCGCTTTGAAATTCGGCGTAAAGGTGAAATGGTGCCCAGTCTCGTTGTTGAAATAAGTGAAATCATCGCCCTCGTAAACGCATCGCGTGTACACTTCGATGACATCAGGATGACGTTTGACAAGATCAAGCATTCCGTTTTTGCCGAGCCGGAACTCCGCCTCATAGCGATGGGTTTTCGAGTTCCATTGTGGAATGACATAAGCGCTGCCCATGGCGTCGTTCGGCATGAGTCCAAGCTCTGCGCACCTCAGACAGCACGACAGAATCGACGTCACCGAGCATTCAGAGAGTTTCGGGGTTTGCTTGTATGCCGCAATAGCAAGATGCGTCAGACGTTCGGTCGTACATCCTTTCGGCATGACCGCCTGCAACTGCGGTGCGCATCGCTTGATTAGCCCGGCAAACGAGTTGTCTGGCTGCTTGGCCTGCTGAATCTCCTGCTTGGCCTGCGTGATTGCTCCCATATGACCTCCTAATCCTTCTTTTTCTCCGTGTACTTGATGTAGCCGCCGCTCGGCTTGCCGTTGCGCATGAAGCGCGTCCACGTGAACTTTCCGTCGGGCGTGACCAGCCCCCGGTCGTCCCCGATGAGTTGGCACAGCCCGTTTGTGGCGGCCTGGTATCCCTTCTCGGCGTCGTCTCGCATCTTCTTGGCGTCGAGCCACGCAGTCGCCTCGCTTGGCGTCTCGTTCAGCTCGATAAGATCGCCGGGTTGCAGGTGCTTCGATGCCAGAGCCTTGAGTTCCGCGCCTATCTCGCCGATTGGCGGCTCGGTACCGCCCTCGACCATCGCCCAGAAGTCGTCGACGGCCCTGTCGACCGCCTTGACGTCGTCCTCGTCGCGCATGACTCGGAACTCCCTGTACTTCTGTCCGCCGATGAGCACCGCTACGTCGGCGAACTTTCGCCCTGTCACGCTCATGTAGTGGGTCACCTGAGTCAGGTAGTACAGCGGCACACCCTCATCCCAGTCGTGCTCCCTGTATAGCGACGCCGTCTTTATCTCTAAGATTCCCCATCCGAGTTCGGGGTCCTTGACCTCGTAATCAAGAGAGGCCTGGGCATGAGGTCGTCCAATGCTCCTGCACACAGCGTTGACTCGTCTGACAGTGCGTCCTGGGTGTAGAGCGGCATAATGGCTACCGACCACAGGCTCGAGGATATTGCCCCATTGAACCGCCTCGACCATGCTGAGGTCGGCCGGCTGCACGTACCCGAGCTTCTCTGCCCATACCTCGTAAGGCCCTCGATATTGAGACAGCCCCATGATGGCCGCGACGTCAGAACCTCCGATTCCGCGGCGACGCTGGTCGAGCCATTCGTCGCTCCCGTCGCACCTGATGAGGTCGAAGACACGCCCCTCTCCTACGACAGGCACTACTCGTCCCCGTTGAGAACGTCCTTGACCATCTCGAGGACGACCTTCTTCGCCTCGGCGATGGCGTCGTCTTCGTCACGCTCCCCGATTACCCCGCGGTGCGCCTTGGAGACGCAGCCGTAGGCCTCGGCGACGGAACCCTCGTTGAGCACGCCACTCGTGAGGACGGCCTCGCACGCAGCGATGACGGAGAAGAGGTCGATTGCCACGCAGAGGTCGACGCCCCTCATATCATCTTTGGTTCCGCCGATGGCAAAGGCGAGCGCACTGGTGTCGCGATGGGCGGCGAGCGAGCGGAGGGAGTCCTTGCTCGTGGTGACGACGACCTCGAGCGCGTCGGCGCTGTCCTCGATGTGGTCCGTCAGGCAGTTATCGCTGAAGTAACGGCTGGTGTTCATTGTTCCTCCTTGCAGATAGGCACGATGGTCACCATCACGCCTGGGTCTTGCTTGTCTATGACGATGCTGTCGTGGTGGATGCCGCGGATGTGCTTCTGCGAGTCGTCGTGGATCAGGCCGGCCTTGACAATACCGTCGAGAACGAACTTGATCCCCCCCATGATGTTGTCGGGGTCGCGCCTCGCGTTGACCTCGTGCCAGACGATGCGTAGGTCGACCCTTACGTCAGGGGTCTTCCATCCGGCCTGGAGCGCGGCCTCGTGTGCGTACTCTGCGGCGATTCCCGTGTAGTACTTCTTGAGGTCGTTGCCCTTGAACCGGTTGACGTTCATCGCGTGCATCCAGTCGTTGATGGATGCCCACGGCTTCTGCACGCCGCCTATCTTCGGAGCGTGGATGAAGAACTCTAGAGGCCTAGCAGGAGGGCAAGCAGGGCAAATATCAGCGCCCAGCTTGCCACGCCCATGGCGAGCATTAGCAGGAACCAAGGCCCGCACCCCCTTAAATCGTCTCTATCCATCTGTCCACCTCCGACGCGCGGATACGCGCCCCGCGCTCGCCGTCAGGCTCGATGAAGTTGATAAGCCCGCGCTCGTTGTCGAGCCTGATGCGGCGCTCGGACACGCCGCTTATCTTCGCCACCTCGGACACCGTGTACGTCATGCGCGCCCCGATGCCGGCGGCGACCGCCGTCTCGATGGTCGGGCTTGACGACGCGCGGCAGTCCATGGCCTGCTCGACGGCATCCTTGACGACTCCGGCGAGCAGGGCCTCGAGGCTGCTATCCATTCGTGACCGTCTCGCAGTACTTCTTGATGATGTTGTTGAAGTTGCCCTTGTTGCCGTAGACCTTCTTGGCGATGGTCGCGAGCAGGCCCTTCTCCTTGTCGAACTCCTCGCCCTGGCACTTGACGACGGTCTTGGTGCCGTCCTCCCAGTAGACGATGGTCGCGGGGTCGTGGAAGATGACTTCCTTGATAGCGGTGGAGTCGTTGAGGCTTGGAAGTCCCTTGAGCACGTCGACGATTCCGCGTGGCTTAAAACGGCACGTATCGAGATCGACCGCGGCCGCGTCTTTTCCCGTAATTTCGAGAGTCAGTAGCACGCGGGGTGTGTCAAGGCGTTCCGGGAACATCGCGTGCTCTGCAAAATTGCTGTCCACCATGAACCCATTGCTGCGTTCGATCTTGTTAAAGCGAATCAATTTCAGCCTCCTTACTTGACGTCGACGAGCGGCGTGGAGTTCTCGGGCACGACGACGAGGTTACCGTTCTTGCCGATGCTCTTGAGCGCGTCGATATAGTTCTGCTGGATAACGTTCTCGTTGAGGGAGTTCGCGAGGATGGCGTTGGCGTCAGCCTGGCCCTGCGCCTCGATCTTCTTGGTTTCGGCCTCGACCTTGGCAGTCTCCTGCTTGTTCTGGGCCTTCTGCTTCGCGACCTCGGCGGCCTGAGCCTCACTGTAGCTCTTGGTGATGTTCTTCGGGTAGCGGACGTCCTGCACGCTCACCTGCTCGACCGTGAGGCCAATGCCGTCCCACTTCTCGGTGAGGGCCTTCTGCACGGCCTTGGTGAACTGCGAGCGGTCGGTGAGCATAGTCACCGTGTCGAACTTGCCGGACACCTCGCGGGTGACGGCGCGGACGTCGTTGGAGATGTACTTCTCGACGAAGGACTCCTGCGTGCCGTACTCGCTGTAGAGCGTGAGCGCGGCGTCGGGGTTGAGCGAGTAGTTGACCTGGATGTCGATGTTCGCGCTAGCGCCGGACTTGTCGTTGATGGACACCTGTTTGCCGTCGTAGGAGCCGCCGTTCACCTTGTAGTCGGTGTCCCCGTAGAAGTTGATGAGGTTGTTGCGGGTGTCGTAGGTGACGACGTTCTGCCACGGGGCCTTCCCGTGGAAGCCGGCCTCGGACGTGGAGCCTGCGAGCGAGCCGCCGATATTGCGGATGACGCAGACCTCGCCGGTATCCTGCGAGTAGAAGCATCCGGTGGCCGCGATGACGGCTGCGAGCGCGATGACAGCGAGGCCACCTGCGACCGGCACGGTTGCGGGTTCATCGGGCCTGCTGGGCTTATAGCAGCGATTGCGGTCCTCATACTCCTTGAGGGCCTCGAGGTACTCCTCGTTCTTGCGCTCGTACTCCTCTCGCTCGCGCTTGTTATGCGAGTGGGCGACCACGCACGTGGCGGCACCCGCGATACCGAGTCCGGCGCAGATAATGAGTCGAATCATTTAGTTGTCCTTAGTTTGTAGGCTTGGAAAATGGCAGGCGCGGAGGGACTCGAACCCCCATCGGCGTTACCGCCACAGTTTTGGAGACTGCTGCTCTACCGGTTGAGCTACGCGCCTGTGGAGTGCTGCCCAGGAGTCGCACCTGGTTTCACGGAGTTGCAGTCCGCCGCCTAGCTGTTCGGCCAGCAGCACATGGAGTCGCCAGAGGGAATCGAACCCCCAACACGCGGTTTAGGAAACCGCCGCTCTATCCCATTGAGCTATGACGACGAAAATGGTGCCGCATCTAGGTAACGCTCCCAGCCAGCCAATAGGCACCTGATTTACAGTCAGGCCCCCGTCTTTAGGGGAATACTGCGGCAGTGTGGAGGAGGGTGTGGGAGTCGAACCCACGGATCGCTATCAACGACCGGCTGTTTTCTAGACAGCTGCAATAAACCTCTCTGCCAACCCTCCGTTGGCGGAGCATGTAGGACTTGCACCTACGGGCCTCGTATGAGGTCTACTGGTTAGCAACCAGCTGCGGTAGCTACTGCGCCAATGCTCCGAAATGGTTGTCGCGGTAGGTGCTGACCCTACGACCTCCCCGTTATCAACAGGGTGCTCTACCGTTGAGCTACGCGACAGTGGAGCCGCCTGCGGGAATCGAACCCGCATAACCGATTTGGAAGACCGGTGTTCTACCTTTGAACCAAGGCGGCGTGGCTTGCGCGGCAGGCCTCGAACCTGCGACCTCCCGGTTAACGGCCGGGCGCTCTACCAGCTGAGCTACACGCAAATGGTGGGGCAAACAATACGGAGGCACTGCATCTCCGCTGGGTTTGCCCCGTGTTGGTCGCGGGAGCGGGAATCGAACCCGCATGGCCCGGCTTATGAGGCCGGTGAGTTACCTGTACTCTATCCCGCGATGGCTTCTCGGCAGGGAGTCGAACCCTGACCGGCTGAATCAGAATCAACCGTGCTAGAACCGTTACACCACCGAGAACGTTTCGACCAGCGGCCGCGGCGACCGATACGCTGCTGTACACATCTTCTTACGACGCGGCAGCCAAGTGGCAGGGCTGCCTTGGTTTTCCGATGTCGTATCGGCCGTTGCGGCCGCTGGTCTGGAGGCGCTGCAATCGCCCGCCCCCGTGTTGCCGTGGTTTCCGCGCGTCGCGGCTTTGGCACTCACGGCTTGCCGCCCTCCCGGCGCAATGCCGTTCGGGCCTTACCCCTTCCGGGGCGCATATTCTGTACTCAAGGTGCGCGTCCATTCGGACGGGCGTGCGGTTTCCCGCGCGGACTCGACTGATGTAGGGAAGGCCTGCCCAGGAGTCGGAGGCAGGTGAAAATTGCCCGTGAAGGAAGTGGTCAGTCTTCAGAGAGGAGTTCAGTCGAGTCCGCGAGGGAAAACGCTTCGGCTATTCGGGTTTGCGCCCGGTGAGCCAGTCGAGTGAGCAGTCCATCCAGTCGGCGAGCGTGATTGCCTCCTGAAGCGTGAACGGCTTTTCGCCGGTCAGCTTGTAGTGGACCGCGTTCCAGCAGATGCCTAGTACGTCGGCGACCTTCTGCTGGGTGATTCCGTGCTCGGCGATATATGCCGAGACTTTCCTTGCGAAGTCGTTGTCCATCCCATTCCTCCTTTCCGGGAACTCGCTTGCTCCCCGTTGGGAGCTTTCGATTACTGATATTGCTCCCCGTTGGGAGCTTTGTCAACATCTTTTTGGGTAAAATTACTCTCGATAGGGAGTAAGGAGTTGCCATGATTCTTTTGAAGGGTCTTCCAGACATCCTCGCCTCTCGAGGAATGAAGCCAGCAGACCTATGCAGAATTAGCGGTCTGAGCAGCGGTTTAATCTCCAGTTACATGAGCGGGGCGAAGACGCCGACGCTGAAAAGCGCCGTCACGATCGCGGAGTCGCTCAACGTCTCCCTAGACGAGCTTGTTGGCAGAAAGCCTTCACATTTCGCGCCTCCGCCGCTCACGCACGATGAGGCCGAACTGCTCGACGACTACCGCAAGTGCACACAGGAGGCCAAGGACAAGGTTTCCGAATACGCTGAGTTCCAGGGTGCGATGAGTGCGGAGTAGGCTCGCGAACACGAGAGGAGACGAATATGGTGACGAGGCTCCGGGCGCTCAGGGCGAGGGCCGGGTACCCGAACGGCAAGGCCTTCAGCGATGCAATCGGGATGAAATACGACACGTATCAGAGCTATGAGTCCGGAAAGCGAAAGATGTCGCTCGAGCGTGCGGCGGAGATTGCCGACAGGCTTGGGTGCACGCTGGACGAGCTTGCCGGGCGCACACCGCCGAAAAGAAAGGAGGACTATCTCAGACAGTGGCTTCTCGACAGCTACGAGGCCTGCACTGTCGAGCGAAAGAGACGCCTCTTGGACTACGCACGCGACCAGGCGAAAATGTCCGAGGGAGAGTCAGACGATTAGAAAGCAGGGCGTCGCCACCCGCCAAGATGCACGACGCCCCACAGGACCGACCCGCTTACGGCAGGAGGGCAGGTAAATTATGCCACGCATGAGGGCAGAGAAGGGTTCGATTGCCAAACTCGACCGCAACAGGTACCGCATACGCTATTGGGGAGACAAGCGCGACGGCAAGGGGTACAGGAGACTCAGCTCCAACTTCACCGGCACGCTTACGGAGGCTCGCAGGGAGCGAGACAGACTGATCGAGCTGCACTCAACCGACGAGCGCAGGACATACACAGTGCGTTACGTATTTGACACGCTGTACTGGCCGTCATGCGAGAAGCGTTTAGCAGAGAACACGCTGAACATGTACAGGTCGACATGGCGTAGGTACGTCGAGCCTAAGTTCGGGGACTGCTTGCTCTCGTCGGTCAGACCGCTCGCCATCCAGGAGTGGATAGACTCCATGACGAAGAACCAGGCTCAGCGTGCCGTTAACATGCTGTCCGGAATCTACCGCACCGCCGTCAAGTTTGAGCTTACCGATTCCGACCCGACCTCCGTCGGCCTCGAGATGCCTGGCGATGTGGCGAAGATGGACGCCGGAGTGTATGACATGGCGGAGCTTGTCCGCATGGCGGAACTGCTGCACGGCTCGCGCATGGAGGGCATATTCCTGCTCGGTGCGTTCGGATCATGCCGGCCTGGCGAGGCTGCCGCCGTCGACCCTGCGTCGGTCGAGCTTGTCATGGCCGACAACGGGACGGTCTGCGCCGTCGTCCCAATCGAGCGCGAGGCCGTACGCGGGCAAGGCGTCGTCGAGCGCGTTAAGACCGAGAGCAGCCGACGCTATGTCGTCATTCCCGGCAGATGGGGTGAACGTCTCGCGGAAATCGCCGATGAACGAGTCGATGGCGGACACTGCCTTTTCATCGAGAACATGAAGGGCGGACCGCTCACGTCCGCGAGGATGAAGGCGATATGGGAGCGCGAGGCCGAACGGCTCGGGTTCGAGTACCACCCGTTGCGCAACCTCCGCAACTCATGGCGCACAAGCTGGCAGTACGAGGTAAGGATTGCACCGGACACCCTAGAGGTCTTGATGGGCCATTCCGGTTCGAGCGTGTCAGCAAAGCACTATGTCCGCGCGAGTTTAATGATGCTCGTCAACACGGTGGCGGACGCGTTTCAGGAAGCAGGTCTTGTTCCATAGGGACTTTTAGGGACCAAACCGTTTTATGCAAGCCTTTTACCTGCGGTTTTATTACCTGTAAATATCAGTCGTTATGATATACCTACTGGCCTGC
>OHAP01000192.1_pt1 | contig 45668 bp, 28 predicted proteins | sample 1577171 | NCBI WGS metagenome assembly OHAP01 (sample SAMEA3541489, study PRJEB24748) | human gut metagenome | biome: human gut; feature: human-associated habitat; material: faeces | place: China | collected 2012 | reverse complement strand
GTCCAGCAGCCAGGGGTTGCAGACCACGCAGGTGCCAACCACCTTGCCGCCGCGGGCATGGATGGCATCGGCCAGCTCCTTGATCTTCTCCACGTCCTTCAGGGTGACAACGGTGACCTTGCTGCCGGTCTTTTTCTGGCTCTTGTTGCGCTCGCGCTCGTCGGTGACGATCTCGCCCATTTCGATGACGGGCATTGCGTACTGGTTGAACACCAGACCGTTGCTGATGGGCCAGACGTGCAGGTAGAGCACATCGGCTTCCTCCGGGGTGGCCACCACGGTGTAGCCTTTCTTCTCAAAGGCTTCCGTCAGGGTCTTGCGCAGAGCGGCATCCTCGTCCGTGTTGCCCAGACCGGCACCCATGGCCTGTGCCATCTGTGCAAAGCCGGAGTCCACACCCTTGAAGGTGACGATGCAGACCTTCTGGCTCTTGGCCAGAGGCAGGAGCTTCTCGTGGTTCTTAACCAGAACAACGGCCTTCTGGTTGGCCTCGTAAGCCTTCTTCTTGGCACCATCGAAGTTATCCACGCGGGCCTGATCGGCCTTGTCGGGGTCGAGGTAGGGGTTATCCACCCGCTTGGTGCGGAACAGGCTCAGCAGACGGTTGTAGCTGGCGCGGTCCAGATCTGCCTTGGGCAGCAGACCGTCCTCCACAGCCTTGACGATGTTCTCGGGGTCGGTGTTGCCGCCGATGACATCGGTACCGGCAGAGATGGCCTTGGCGTAGCGCTCGGGCTCGGTGAGGTTCTCCACGCCGTAGATCTGAACGGTGGTGATGCCGGAGTCGGAGTTGACATAGCCGTCAAAGCCCATCTTGTTCCGGGCCAGATCGGTGATCAGCTCCTTGCTGTAAGCGCTGGGCACTTCCTCGGTGCTGGTCACCTCGCCCCGGTAGGTCTGGGGCACGGCACGGCCATCGGTGGCAATACGGGAGTAGTCCGGCATGATGGAAGAGACCTTGTGGTCAAAGGCGCGCTGGAACGGGGGCAGATGATACTTTTCCATCGAGCCGGGGGTGCGGTAGATGCGCCACTGGCCGATGGGCACATGGGGCTCAAAGCCATTCTCAGAGGGGGCATCGCCGGGGAAGTGCTTGATGGTCAGAACAACGGAGCCTTCGTTCAGGCCGTTGTCGCCATCCTGATAGCCCTTGACCAGAGCCTCGGCAATATCGCTGGTGACATCGGGACGCTCGCCGTAGGTACCGGAGGTACGGGGCCAGCGGGGGTCAGAGGTCACATCGACCTGAGGGCCGTACATGATGTTCAGGCCCTCAGCCTTCATCATCTTGCGGTCGGTCTGGGCCATCTCATAGACCATGTCGGTGTTGCCGTCGCCAATGACAGCCGCGCCGATGCCCAGAGAGTCCGGGTAACCGATGTTGATGGGGTTGGTGTGGAGAGAATACGGAATGGCCACGCCGCCCTTGCAGGCTTCGTATTCCAGCATCTGGGTGCCGGCGTTGTGGTACAGGGCCACCATGCCGGCCTCGCAGCGCATATCACCGCGGTAAACACCGGCGGCGATGTGCTTTTCCAGAACGTGGCTGTCATCAATGCTGACGGTCATGCCGGGCAGAGGGCCGGGCATGGGCTTTTCACCGGGGTTGTGGTGCTTGTAGATCTTGCCCAGCTCCAGCTTGCCTTCGGCGTTGGTGGCCTCGGCACGGGTGGGTACCACAGGGGTGTTGAACAGGGTGTTCAGCACAAGGCCTGCCTGCTGATCCAGCCGCAGATGCTTGACCATATCCTCAGCGCGCTGCTCAGGGCTCAGCCGCCAATCCTTGTAGGGGGCCAGCTCGCCGCTGTTGTCCAGATCCTTAAAGTACAGGCCGTCCTTGACGATCACGCCGCAGGTGGTCACACCGATGTCGGGGCCGTTGACGTTGTGGAAGATGACCGGCTCAAGGTACTGGTCAATGATCTGCTCACCCTCTTCCAGAGCGTAGGGTGCAGGGATCACGCCGTCTTTGGCCTCTGCCCACTGGTCGGCGCTGGTATACCGTGTCTGCATAATGTTTCTCCTTTGTCTCTGTGCCTGCCACAGCACAGCTGATATATTACTTGCCTGTTTATTATACTTCCAGCGCAGATCGTTCGCAAGCAAACAAATAAAAAAAGTTACAAACTTTGGCGTAGTATACAAGGATGCTCTGCCGGATTTGTGCAACTTTCCCCTATCCTGATCCACAAACCGGGTTCGTTTCCTGCTGACAATGCCACTTAAAAATAACCCCCTCCGTCAACGCCGCAGGCTTTGACAGAGAGGGTCGTATCCTTAATTTACCAGATCATCTGGATGCGGCCTGCGCCGTACGGGTCCTCGTAGTTGAGCAGGTAGCCGGGGTAATCGGCCAGCGGGCTGTTGGCGCTTGCCAGATGCGGCAGACCGTTGGCATCCACGCCGCCGAACATGGCTGCGTAGCTGGACATGACAAGGTAGTCCTCAGAGACATAGTCTTTGATGAGGGTCGCGCCATCGAACATGGCAAAGCCATCGCCCAGATTGCGCAGGGTGTAGTTCATGCCGGCCAGAGCGTAGGTGGCGTTCGGGTCAAGGGGCTGATAAGTACCGGTGGTCTTGTCGTAGATCTCCACATTGCTGACACGCGGGGTGGCAGCGCTGCCGGTCCAGACATTCTTGTCGTTGGTCTGAACGGTGTTGGGGATCATGGGGTGGATCGTGTACCTGGCACCTGCCACCTGCAGGAAGCCGCCGTTCTCCTTGCCCTCAGCACCGGCAAAGCGGGCACCAAACTCCAGAGCGTCCTGGATCTGCTGGCCGGTCACGGACATCAGGCAGGCCACGTTGCCAAAGGGGCTGACGGTCTTGCAGGTCTTGAAGCTCCAGGGGCCAGCCTCCACATCGGTGCGGATGCCGCCGCCGTTCATAATGGCGACATCACAGTGGAGTTCCTCGATCTCGTTGAAGTAGGTGTAGATGCCGTCGGCCACGAAGTCGCCGAGGTTGGTCTCGCCGGAGCGGATGCGGCGCTTGCCGGTGGCGGGATCGTTGATGTAGAATTTGGTATCGCCCACTGCGATCTCCTCGCCCAGCATATCGTCCACTGCGCTGATCCAGTTGGAGGCAGTGGCGGCCACGGCAGCATCCAGGCCCTCGTAGGTGTTGATGAGCTCAGTGGTGATGGTACCGTCTGCGCCCACGGTCATCTTGCCGATGTTCTTGAAGTAAGAACCGGTCTGGGTCAGGGTGACTGCCTTGCCGGAAGCATCGGTGACCTGCTTGTTGGCCATCACGGTGTGGGAGTGGCCGTCGATGAAGGCGGTGAAGCCGTGGGTGTGTGCAATGACTTCCTCACTGGTCCAGGGAGAGGAGGACGGGTCAACGCCCAGATGGCCCAGACCGATGATGGTGTCAGCGCCCCAGAACTCAGCCTTGTCGATGGCTTTCTGAACGGCATCGTAGAGCTTCTGGCCGTCCTCGCCGCCCAGAATATCGTAGATGTACTTGGTCTGGGCATCGTTCATAAAGTAGGCCGGGGTGGACTTGGTGAAGGTCTCGGGGGTGGTCACGCCCACAAAGGCGATCTTGCGGCCGCCCACAAAGAAGAACTTGACGCTGGGCAGAACGTTGAAGCCGGTGCGCAGATCGACCCAGTTGCAGGAGACATAGGGGAAGTTGGCTTCCTGGATCACAGCCTTGGCACGGGCCATGCCGTAGTCGAACTCATGGTTGCCGGGGGTGGCCAGATCGTAACCGGCCTCGTTCATCAGCTCGATGATGGTAGCGCCGTCATCCATGGAGCCGTAAGCGGTGCCTTGGATATGGTCGCCTGCATCCACCAGCAGCACATCCCGGCCGGTGTCCTCGATGCTCTTTTTCAGGGCAGCAATGGCGGCATAGGTGGGCTTGGGGGACTTGTTGTCGATATAGGTGTGGACATCGTTGGTGTAGAGGATGGTCACATCCGCTTTGTCACCAAAGAAGCAATTGGTCTCCTCCGCAAAGGCGGCGGGTGCACCGACAGAAACTGCGGTCAGTGCCGTGGCAGCACCGGCAGCCTTGATAAAGCTGCGGCGGGTAATGAACTGTTTCACAGGGAAAGACCTCCTTTGATTCAATACGCTCTTTCAGCCCTCTTCGTCAATGCCGTGCAGCGTTGTTTTCCCTTTTGGGGAACTGGCAGGCTTCAGCAAGACCGAGAGGGCTGTTTGTTACCTAAATCTTAACATAGAACCCCAGTTTCTGCAAGGGATTTTTGTAAAATTCGCGTCAAGAAATCCCACAATAGTCATACTGTTTTGGTAAAACATTTGAAAATTCCGAGAAAAAGGGCAAAGCCCCGCATCCCATGGAAAGGGTGCAGGGCTTTGCCGCATTCAGAAAAGAGGGTCAGAGGATCGGGGGACGATTCTCAGACAGCATCAGATGGCATGGTATTCTTTGAGGAACTTCTCAAGGTCGGTGCCCTCGATTTTCTTGAGCACTTCCTTGAGGGCCATCCGCTGGATGAAGGGCAGATCCATATCAGTGATCTTCTTGCCGTCACGCAGTTTGACCGTTGCATCGATCAGGCTGCGGACATCATAGGTGCTGCCCCAGACCTCGGGCACGCCGCGGTCGATGTTGAGCAGGGTGTAAACCGCTTCCATACCGGTGCGCATGGAGTACTCGGTGGTGAAGATGGTGTCACGGCCGGTCTCGGCAAACTGGCCCAGGAAGGCGAAGTTGACAGCGCCCTGGGGCACGATGTCGGGGCGGTCGCCGAAGGCACGGGGCATGAAGAAGGCATCGATATAGGGCATCATCACAGGCACGGTGTTGGCGCTGTGCTCAGCCAGTTCAGCAATGTCCTCCTCGGGCACGCCGATGTGGTACAGCCACTCCATGCAGATCTCTCGGCCGGTGCAGTCGCGCATGGGCTTCTTGACGTAATCGCCGGGCTTGTCGCTGAACAGGCCGTAGACCCAGACGCAGAGCTGGTTCTTGGGCTGGTCACGGAACTGCTGCTGGCGGTTCAGGGTCCAGCTGAGCAGCCAGCTGGAATCCTTGACCGTGACGATGCCGCCGGTGACGGTGTGGCCGCTGAAGGGGTCACGCTTGCAGATCTTCTTGATATACTGGGGGATCTTGTCGTCCAGGGTGGTGATGGTGGCGCTTTCCCAGTTGGACAGCTCCGGCTGAGAGCAGAACTTTTCGGGATGGCCGAAGGAGGGATCCTGTGCGGCGATCTTCTTCCACAGATCCCAGCCATTGCCCGGCCTGATGGTGGGATCAAAGCCCGCGGCCTTGTCCTGAGAGCCGATGGTGCAGCTCTCCACGCAGCCGCCGTTGGTGATGAAGAGCAGGTCGTTCTCGGTGAGGTCGATGGTCCTGCTCTCACCCTTGTGATCCACGGTCACGCTGCTGGCCTGCTTTTTGCCGCCCTCGATCCGGAACTGGACATCGGTGACCTTGGTCTCGTACTGGAAGTCCACGCCATGGTCCTTCAGGTAGGTGACCATGGGCAGGATGATGGACTCGTACTGGTTGTAGCGGGTAAAGCGCAGGGCGGTGAAATCGGGCAGACCGCCGATGTGGTGGATATAGCGCTTGAGGTAGAGCTTCATCTCCAGCGCGCTGTGCCAGTTCTCAAAGGCGAACATGGTGCGCCAGTACATCCAGAAGTTGGAGGAGAACACCTCATCATCAAAGATATCGGTGATCTTTTTATCCTGCAGCTGCTCGTCCGGGGTGAAGAAGAGCTTCATGATCTCCATGGCACCCTGATCGGAGATGGCGAACTTGCCGTCGGTGTGGGCATCCTGGCCGCGGTTGACGGTGGCACGGCAGAGGGACTTGTTGGGGTCCTCCTTGTTCAGCCAGTAATACTCGTCCAACACGCTGGCTCCCTCGGTCTCCAGCGAAGGGATGGAGCGGAGCAGGTCCCACATGACCTCGAAATGGTTGTCCATCTCACGGCCGCCGCGCATGACATAGCCGATATCGTACTTGTAGCCGTCGCAGGCACCGCCGGGCAGCGGGTCCTTCTCAAACACATGGATGTGGTCGCCCTGCATCTGGCCGTCACGGACCAGGTAGCAGGCGGCAGTCAGGGCCGCCAGACCGGAGCCGATGAGGTAAGCAGATTTATTGTCAACGCCCTCAGGCTTTTTGGGGTGTGCAAATGCTTCGTAGTTGCCACTGGAATAATACATACCGGGAACCTCCTGTAAATCGTATTGGGAAGACTGCGTTCATGGTTCTGTGTCGTCTTCCCTTTCGTTGTGCTTAGTATACCCCAGTGATTTTTTCAGAACAACAAACAAATCCTGAACAGTGTATAAAATTTATACAAAACACAACCATTGTCGGAAATATGACGAAACTGTGTATAACCCCGCACGAAAAAGCGCCCGCTTCCGAAGAAACAGGCGCTTTTGAACGTTCATTGATTATTTTGTTTCGGGTGCCACCTCAAAATCGACCTTGCCAAGGTTGATATCGGCGCGGACGATGGTGATCATCATGCTGTCGCCCAGGCTCCAGGTCTTGCCGGAGGCGGGGTCAGAAAGGCGGATGCCCTCGGTGAGGGTGGTGCCGGTGGCGGTCAGGCTGGAAGCAGGCACAAAGCCCTCCACGCCGTTCTCCAGCTCCACAAAGATGCCGCGCTGGGTCACGCCGGAGATGATGCCCTCGTAGCACTCACCCAGATGGCGGCGGGCGTACTCGGCCTTGTAGTAATCCTCGGCCTTGCGCTCGATCTGAACGGCCAGCACTTCCCGCTCGCTGGACTGCTTGGAGGCTTTCTCCGCGAAATCGGTGTAGCGGACGATCATGGTCTCCTTGTCGGTGCCGCTGAGCAGGTCGGTCATCATGCGGTGGATGGCCAGATCCGGGTAGCGGCGGATGGGGCTGGTGAAGTGGGCGTAATCCTTGAGCACCAGACCATAGTGGCCCTTGGGCTTTTCCTCATAGCAGGCCTTGGACATGCAGCGGAGCATTCCGGTGTTGACGATCTGCTCAAACGGGGTGCCGCGCACACCTTCCAGAATGGCGCTCAGCTCCTTGGGGGTGGGCACTTCCTTGGCAAAGTGGTCGTTGATGCCGCAGGCCTGCAGCAGGCTGTGCAGGCGCTCCAGCTTCTCGCCGTTGGGCTCCTCGTGGACACGGTAGACAAAGGGGATCTGCTTGACCCGGGCAAAGTGGGCGGCGCACTGGTTGGCCAGCAGCATGAACTCCTCGATCATGGCCTCGCTCTCGCCGGAGGTACGCTTTTTCACATCGATACAGTGGCCGTTCTCATCCAGAATGAGCTTGACTTCCCCGCTCTCGAAATCGATGCAGCCGCGCTCCTTGCGCAGGCGGGCGCGGTGGGCGTACAGCTCCTTCATGGCGGGCAGCTGATCCAGCACCTCGGCATACTTGGCCTGCGTCTCGGCATCGGCAGTGCCGGCCAGCAGGGCGTTGATCTCAGAATACACGCCCTTGACCCGGCTGCAGATGATGGACTTGACGAACTTGTAATCGGTCAGATTGCCGTCCTGATCCAGACGCATCAGGCAGGAGAACGCCAGGCGCAGCTCCTTCTCGTTCAGGGAGCAGATGCCGTTGGAAAGGCTCTTGGGCAGCATGGGCACGACCTGATCCGCATAGTAGACCGAAGTGGCGCGGTTGAAGGCTTCCTCGTTCAGCTCACTGCCGGGCTTGACGTAGTGGGAGACATCGGCGATGTGAACGCCCAGCTCATAGCCGCCACCGGGGAGCCGGGTCAGGCTGACGGCATCGTCGATATCCTTGGTCTCGGCGCTGTCGATGGTGAAGATGGGCAGAGCGCGCAGATCCATGCGGCCCTTGCAGTCCTCCTCGGACACGGTCATGTCCTCGAACTTCTTGGCCTCGTCCCGCACCTTCTCGGGGAAACGGGTGTGGATGTCCTTGGCATAGAGCAGGGCCTTGGCGCAGCGCTTGGCTTCCTCGCAGCTGCCAAAGCGCATGGAAACGCCCACGCGGTGATCCTCCTGCCGGGTCCCGCGCTGCAGGATCTCCACAGCCACCTTGTCGCCGTCCTTCGCGCCGCCCTCGCAGTCGCGCTGGATGGTCATGGAGATGGCCGGGCAGTCATCGGGTACGAACTTCAGGCGGCCCTCGATGCGGCGGGCAGTGCCCACCATGTCGTTCTTCTGCTCGAGCACGGCAAGGATCTCGCCCTCATCGCTGCCCTCCACCCGGGGGTGGGCAAACTTTTCCACCAGAACGGAATCGCCGGGCATGGCACCGCGGGTGAAGCGGCCCGGGATGAAGATATCGCCGGATTCATCCTCCAGCATCACAAAGGCAAAGTTCTTGCCCAGCTTGACCACCTTGCAGGGCAGGGCCTTTTCGGCACGGCCGGAGCGGGCAGTGAAGAACACGCCGGACTTCTGGCAGACCACAGCGTCGTGTACCAGCTCGTCCAGAGCCTCCATCACCTTGCGGTCCGCGGCACGGTCGCCGCCGAACTTTGCCTTGAGGTCCTTGACCATGCAGGGCTGGTTCTGGATGGCATGTTCGATTTTATCGCGTAATGACATATTTTTCTCCTTAACACTTTTCCGGCATTCTCCAATGGAACCCGGACAACTTCTTTCCCACGAGAGGTTTAGACAGAAAAACAGCCCCGCCTTACACGGGGCTGTACACGGGTGCTCAGGCCAGACGGCTGGCGAACACACAGGCCAGGATAGCCACCACAAAGAACACGATGCCTGCAATGCGGGTCACCTTGGCCAGCATCTGATCCGCAGGGGTCAGGCGTGCATTGTTGGCACCGCCCACACCACCGTTGATGGCACCGGCCAGACCCTGACCGTGGGTGTGCTGCATCAGGGTGAGGAGGATGATGACGGCCGAGACGACCAGCAGGATGGCACCGCCGACGATTTCAATGACAGACATGGATGGAACGCTCCTTTTATCTTTAGTTTCATAGAGACTGCATACAAATACAAGTGTATGATAGCACAAAAGGCCGGGAAATGCAAGAAAAACCGTGGGCTACGGGGCCAGAATTTCCAGCCCTGCCGCCACCCGGGCAAAGATGGCCGCGCTGGAAAAGGCAGGCTCGGCCTGCGTGTCCTGCAGCACCACGATGGTATAGCGGGGCTGCTCTGCCGGAACAAAGCCCGCAAACCAGTAATTTTTCAGCTCTGTACCGCCGGAAAACTGGCCGGTCTGGGCCGTGCCGGTCTTGCCTGCCGCGGTCTGGCCGGGCAGGGCGGCCTCATGGCCGGTGCCCCCGGCCACCACACCCGCCAGCAGGGCCTGCAGGGCGGCGGCGGTGCGCTTTGTAAGCACCCGCCTGCTCCGGACATGGGAAAGCGCCGTGAGGGGCGCGCCGGTGGTCTCGTCCAGAGTGGTCTCCAGCAGCAGCGGGGTGCGGCAGATCCCCCCGCAGGCAATGGTGTTCATCATGGCGGCGACCTGCAGGGGGGATGCCAGCAGCTCCCCCTGCCCGAAGCAGAAATTGGCGTAGGCCCCGCTGGACGCAAGAGCCTCCCGCTCCGGCAGGACACCCGCCGCCGTGTGCAGGGCATCGGTGAGCGGGACCGCCTGCCCGAAGCCCAGCTTCTCTGCCATGGCGCGGACGGCATCGACCCCCAGCGCCTGCCCCAGCCGGATGAAGTAGCCGTTGCAGCTCTTTTCCAGCGCGCCGGCCAGATCCACCTCACCATGGGGGATGCCGCCCGCACAACGGAAGATCCGGCCATCCACCGCGCACCAGCCGGGGCAGGTGTAGACAAAGCCGCTCTCCCCTGCCTCCAGCGCCGCTGCCGCCGCCACCGGCTTGAACACCGAGCCCACGGCATAGCACTGGAACGCCCGTTCCAGCAGGGGGCTGTCCGGGGCGTTCAGGCTGGCCGAAATGTTTTCCGGATCATAACCGGGGCGGCTGACGCAGGCCCGCACCTTGGCGTTGGCGGTGTCCAGCACCAGGATGCAGCCGCTCTGCATCGTCTCGTTGGCCACGGCTTCGGCGGTCTGCTGGATCTCCCGGGAAAGGGTCAGCTGCACCCCAACGGCCCCGCTGTCGGCGGGGGTGAGGACGGGCTCGGCCCGCAGCTTTCCCTGGGCGTTGACGGTGCAGAGCAGGGTATCCCCCGCCCCGCTGCCGGTGAGCAGATCATCAAAGGCGGCTTCCAGCCCGGCGGCACCGTGACCCTCGCCATCGAGATACCCCAGCAGCTGCACTGCCAGCGGGGCGGCAGAGCTTCGCCGTGCCGCCGGCCAGCAGGAAACGCCCAGTGCGGAAACATCCCGGTCCACCTCCAGCAGAAACGGGGATGCGGCGTTCCGCTTCTGGTAGAGCGCCGCCTGCCCGGCTGCATCGGTGTAGGCAAACAGGCGGGCATAGCTGCCCTCCCCGGGCACGCAGAGGGCCATCCAGCGGGTGGTCTGCCCCGTGAGAAGCTGACCCCTGTGATCATAAAAATTGCCCCGCCGGGCGGGCAGGTGGAGGGTGACCACGCTCTGCGCCGCCGCCCGGGCCCCATAGGCCGTGTCGGAGCAGAGCCAGTACAGGCGGCAGACCACCGCCGCAAAGCAGAACAGCAAGGCCCCATACAGGGCCAGCACCCGTTTGCCGGACATGAAAACGCCCCCTCTCCCGCTTAGGATGGGCAGGAAAGGGGGCCCATAAACAAAAAGAAGGCAGAGCCTCCCGGGTGGGAAGTTCTGCCTTCTGCGGCGTATTGAATTGGTACGGGGAGTCGGTGCGGCTTAGTACATGCCGCCCTTCCAAACCACACTTTTGGAGCCGAATCACGAATATCGGGAAACGTAGACTTTTGTAGAATTATCAAGGCCACAAGCCGATTTTTCCAGATTCTCCGTTTTTGCACGATCCACGCTTTTCTACGCAAATCTACGCCACTTACCAGGTGATTGGCGTAAGTTTTGGCGTAAGTTTCGGCGTAAGCAATTCCGCTTCATGCGTCGAAAATCACAGGTTACCGGCGATCTGTTCAAAGGCTCTTTCAACCGATTCAAAGCTGCTGTGCGTGTAGACATCCAACGTCACACTGGCATTGGAGTGTCCCATCAGGTATTGCAGGCTTTTTACATCCAGCCCGGCCTGCTGGACATTGGTGCAGAAGGTGTGTCGCAGCACATGAGGTGTAATGCGCGGAACAGGTTTGCTGTACGCCTTCTCAAACTTTCCCTGCACGCCACGCATATAGTTTTCCAAGTGCATTGCCACCTTCGGCATTCCGGACTTGTCCAGAAAGAGGAATCCGCTGCAACCATCCACCAGCGCTTCCACTTTCGTGGACGCTCTGGCTTTTACTACACGCCGCAACGCTGCACAAACGGTATCCGTCATGGGAACATTGCGGATACCGCTTTTTGTTTTCGGCGGTGTGACAAAATAGGGCTTTTCAGCCGTCCGGCAAAGCTGCCGCCGCACATGGATACAGTGCCGTTCAAAGTCGATATCTGCTCGTGTCAGGCCATACAACTCACTCACACGCAAGCCGGTTCCCATAAGAATGACGATATCATCATAATAGTTGCCACCGTAGTCCTGAACGAATTGCAGATATTTCATCTGCTGCTCTCTGGTCAGTGCATCACGCACATAAGCGTCCTTCGGCACAACATCCGACAGCTTGAACTTAAATGGATTCTTGCGGATGATGTCATCCTCCACCGCCATCTCAAACGCCGGTCTGACAACGCTTTGCAGGATTCCTATGGTGTTTTGCTTGAAACCGCTGTCATGCAGAAACACGAACCAGCCTTTCGCATCGGACAATTTTACCGTTTTGATGGCTTTTTGCCCGAAAGGGTCAGCATGAATCCGCTTGACCGCTGTGTTGTACGACCGAAGTGAATTGGGTTTCAACCCACGTTTCAGGTTCATATAGCGGTCAACCAGATCAGCCACCGTCATCTCTCCGGCGGCGTAGTCGATGCCGTCTGCCAGATCGCGCCACAGTTCTTCCTCTTTTTTCCGCAGCTCTGTCAGGGATTTGGCGTAAATACAACGCCGTTTCTTGTGGATATCGGTATAACGATAGTCGTAGGTGCCGTTTGCTCTTTGGCTTTCGCCATTCTTCAAAACACGACCCTTGCTATCTTTGCGCTTTTCAGACATTTAGAAACTCCTTTCTGTGAAAAGCGCATCTATAAGGTCAGTGTCAGTATAACACATCAACCATGCGATTTCCACCCGCAGCGAATGAGAAAAGGACGGTTTCACATTTGCAGCCTTTGGCAGCCTCTCAAATAGAATATGCTTGCTCAACAAAGCAATCGAACAGGCGACGTTTAATCAGACGCTTGTTTCCCACCCAAAGGACGAATTTGCATTTATCTTCATTCGTAATTTCACGCAGTTTGTTGATGCCAATGCCAGAGTAAGCCGCAGCTTCTTCCAGCGTCAAATTGCTCTTTTCCCAAATCGGGATTTCTTTCATAGGCATTTTCCTTTCCTTGTAGCTGTGCTGTGTGCCAGCAAGTTTTTCAAGCTTTCTTTCCGATTCATCCAATCAATGCTTTCAGCCGTTCCAGCTTCTCCTGTGCGGTTTCCCTGCGCAAGCTGACCCCAATGCAGGAAATCGGAACGCACATTTCTAACAGGCGGTCATAGATTCGGGCGTGAGCAGTATCCTGTGGGTGCCGAATCTCGTCCAGCGTCAGATTGGTCGTGACGATCAGAGGCTTTCGACTGCGGTAGCGACTGTCTACAATGTTGTAGATTTGTTCCAGCGCATACTCCGTGCCGCGCTCCATTCCAAAGTCGTCGATAATAAGCAAAGGGTATCGGCACAGCCTGTCTACTACCTCGTTCCGCCCGGAGAAACTATTATTCAATTCATTCAGGACATGCGCAAAGTTTGTCATGCACACGGGTACTTCCTGCTCCATCAGAGCGTTTGCAATGCACCCGGCAAGGAAACTCTTACCGGTGCCAACACCGCCCCAGAGAAGCAATCCAATGTTCTCTGCGCACATGGTCTGCCACTGCTCCACATAGCGGTGTGCATGGTGCATCTGTGGGCTGCGCCCATTGTCGTTTGCAAATGTCCAATCCAGCATCGCAGAATCCGAAAAGCCATCTGCTTTCAGTCGCCGCACAAGGTCGAGATGCTTCCGTTCCTTAATAGCTGTTTCCTCTTGTTCCCATTCCGCTTTGCGACAGGAACATTCTACGGGGTGTCTGTTCTTTCCCATCAGGACAAGACCCTTGGCAAAGAAGGCTTCTTTTGGCGTATGACACTTGCCGCAGTAGAGCAAACCATCTGCCCCATAATAATCCATTGCGTTTTCGGGTATACTGGAAACGGATTGTTCCAAAATCTTTTCAATCGTCTTTATAGGCTTTCTCCTTCCGCAAAGGTGTAATCTGGAATACCCGGTGCTGTCTTTTTCTCTGATTGCCTCCGCTTTGCCCAGATACGCAGCGTTGCGGCATGGTCTGCATACTTTTTGCCAGTGGACTGGATATAAGCGGACAACTGCTCAATCAGACTGTCCAGCCCTGCAAAGTCAGCCTTGAGCCGCTTATACTCCTTTTCCGTCAGAAAGACATTCCGGTATTCTCCCAACGATAGACAAGCATTGTTTGATTTTATCAGGTGGTTATCATTCAGGTTGTTCTTATTACGTTGGTTAGGTGTGCATTTTTGCGCAATCATACTGTGCGTTTCTGCACAGTCAGCTTGTGCGCTGGTGCATACTGCGACTGCGCAATTCTGCACAGTATGCGGAACTTTGAGTAGAATGTGGCTGGGTTTAGAAAAGCCGTAGCGCACTCGTTCGACAAGGTTGGCTTTTTCAAGTTCTGTGAAAGAGCGTGTCACGCTGGAGATACAGCAGTCCAAATCTTTTGCCAGATTGGAAAGCGGATAGATTACATAAATACGCCCCTGATTGTCCACCCAGTTGTTTTTCTGTGAGAGTGTGGCACGGTCGAGCAGAAGCGTGTAGAGCAGCTTTGCCGTGTGGCTCAAATCAGTATCTAACAAAAACCGGGCATAGGGCAGATACTGGGGCAGCGGCATATTGGGTTTCAAATAATCTGAAATGGCATTCACCTTCTTATCTTTCATACGACCATCTGTCGGGTTAGGAGTGTTGTTCTTTGTCATCATTCAGTCTGTCTTTTACAGCCTGAAGATACCGGCTGGCGCGGTCGATAAAAATCAGCAGCTTCTCATTGTTCTTTGGTTCTGTAAAAATATCGGGGTATTCACGAAAACACATTTCCCATCGCCGGACAAAATCTTCCTGCGCTCCCTGAATCTCGCACATCATGGCTTCGCCATCTGCCAAACGGCGAGGTGAATAGATGCTCTTGACGGCATCCTTGAGATTCTGTTTTTGTTCCTTGTTGAGTCCTTTCTTATGCCCCTGAATGTCTTGCTTGAAGGTCGTTATAAACGCATTGTCCTTTGAAGGTGAACCATAAGAATTCGTGACACAGGTGTTCCGTTCGGCTTTAGGCTTACGCAGCTCTGCCACAACTTCGGGACGCTTTTCCTTTGGAACCTTTGCAATCGAGGAAATTTCACGGTCGGTTGCCCGGATCTTTCCACTCAGAATTTCTTCCTGCACTCCGGGTACTGCTTCTTCCGCTGCTTCCACACCTTTTGCAAATTGCTCTGCACGGTAAACATAACTTTCGGATGTTTCATGTTCCGCAGCGACCTTCGACCGTGAACCGTGCTTTGTGCGGTCTGGTTCATTTTGAACCAGACCACTTTCAGATGCCAAAGTATACTGATTGCCGTGAAACGATTTGATTTTCTTTTCCGCTTCTGCCTGCTTTCCGATCAGGAACTTTTTCTGTTCTGGGGTCAGGTTTCGCCGCCCAAGCTGATTTTTACAGATCCATACGAGTGCTTCATAGCGGCTGGAAAATTCTTTTTCGATGACTTCAAATGGAATGAACGGATATTTCCGAAGGACTTGATAGCGCGTGTGTCCGTCAACAATGTAGCCGTTCCACGTGATGATCGGATTCAGTACACGTTCCTCCTTGAGGATGTTCATTTCCAGTTGGTGGGTTTCCTCAAACGACGGAGGGTTGATTTGTTTCTGGAACTCCGGGTCAATTTTAAGTTGGCTCAGTCTTGTCATAGGCAAATCATCCTTTCTGAAATGAAATAGAATATCATTGTTCTTACGCCGTTCTCTCTGCATGGATTTCCTGCCCCCTTCCGGCGGCGTTTTCCGGCTCTCACACTTGGGGATCATGGCCGGGTATCCCATGCAGACGGTCATTCAGTTTTCAAGGTTCGATGAAGGCTCTGAAATTAGACTAACACATTCATAGAAGATTTTTTAGGAGGTCGTACCTCCGGTTTTTGATTGTAAAAAAGCGGAAGTGATGCTTCCGGTTTTCTGCTGCAAACCATTGAAAGAATTATATCACATCGTAAATTTTATTTTTAGGAACTGGTAGTTCCGGTTTTTAAAAAATATGAAGTGAATTTCAAGGCAAAATCGGAACTATTGGTTCTGGTTTTGCGTATTAACGTGATTTCAAATTTTGGTTGCCGTTCTCTCTGCATGGATTTCCTGCCCCCTTCCGGCGGCGTTTTCCGGCTTTCCCACTTGGGGGTCTTCGCCGGGTATCCCATGCAGACGGTCATTCGGTTTTCAAGGTTCAATTGGTGTCTTGCTGGTAGCTTATCACACTTTCAAAAGAATTTTTAGGACCTGACAGGTCCGGTTTTGCGTGGATTTTATCCTGAATTCTCTTGAAAATCGGACATCGTGCCCGGTGCGTAAGATAAGTATACCGTATCCTTTTGCTGCTGAACAGGAAGTATTCGTTCCGGTTTTGAGGTCTTTTTTCGGCTTTTATGGGCAAAAACCGGAAGCTTTAGTTCCGGCTAACCACTGGATCGCTTTTATCATAGCAGAAATTTCGTTGAATTTTTAGGAGGTCGCACCTCCGCTTTTGCATACAACTTGCTTTAGCTGCGTGCATTTCGTTGTGCGCAAAAACGACCGTCCGCTTCAAGTTAAACTTGAAAACGGACGGTCTGGCATACAGGATGATTTTCAAACTAGGAAGCACATCGAGAAGCTTCATAGTACCCGCAAGCAGGGCAGACGTATATACAACGTCTGCATCTGCAAGCAATGTTTTCGTCTATACAAAAACACTTTTTGCGTTGCAAAATGCTTGTTGGGAAATCCCAAACCCTTGAACTGCATCCTGTGGATGCAGGCTGTGCGATTGCATCGCTGATTCGTTCAAACTCATCGCAGCCCTATATTATCGCTCACACTCCCGATCAGGATGTCAAATGCAGAAGCGGCCATCTGCATCTACGCAAACAGCCGCTTCATGATTCATTTTGTACTGGTCACTGCAGCACCTTATTCATCAACTCCTGATAGCTGTCCACATGGTCGTATGTCACAAGTCCATCTGACAATTTTGCAAAGAGCTTCTTGGCGCAGTCGATCTTGGATTTCTCGATCGGACGCAGGTTCAGGCTCTCCATCGTGCCTTTGGTTTCTGCTACAAAATAGATGTGCTTCACCTTGCCCTCATGGAACACGATTGCCCAGTCCGGGGAGTAGTGTCCAACCGGGGTCGGAATATAGAAGCCTTTCGGCAGTTTTGCATAGATAAAGACTTCCTCTGCTCCGTCCAGATTTTCCGCAAACTTCCGTTCTACGCTCTTTTCTGCTGTTCCATCGGTGAAAACGTAATCCTGAATCGCCTTCTGTGCCTTGTAAGCCTTATCCATCGTCAGAGCGTGTTTCTCTGCCGTAAAGATGCTGCTGTCGTAGCTGCCCTCGATGGTATCATAGGTGATATGCTCCACGATCATGGTAGCTTTCTGCTCCTTGACCAGCCGGATCACCTTTGTGATAAATTCTTCCGGGTTGTTCTGGTACATCGCAAAGGTCGTCGGCTTAATGCCCTGCAAAATCCGTGCGACGGTGCGCCGGGTCAGCGTTGTGCTCTCTGCAATTTTGCCGATCAGGTCATACGCAACCTGACCTGCGTAGTCATGTTCTAATTTTTTTGTTCTGCTCTTGGCATCGCTGAAGCTGCTGCCTTCCCGCACCATATCGGCACTCAGAACATCTTTCTGACCAGCATAGGTGACGGTATATTGCAACCGACTGACGTACAACTCGCTGTCGATGTGTACGATTGCTTTCTGAATCAGTTCCTCAGAATCAAAATCCACCGTATAGGCGTATTTGTGGTTGATCGTCTGCCAGAGCTTCTGGAACTCGGCTTTTTCAAACCGGTCGTTCAGCGGATTTTCCAGCACTTTCGGCTTGTTGCCATCCTCAAACATGGATTTAAGCATACTGTCATCATAAATCGCCTGCACAAGCGTGTGCACGCCCTCTTCGATAGGCTTCAACGTTTCCGGCACCGGTGCCAGTGTTCCGGCCTGCACATCGTCCCGGTAGTCCTGCGTGATGTTATCCTGCTCATCCACATAGTTATTGCGGACAAGATACTGATAAATTACCCGTGCCTGACAGTCAGCCACCTTGACGGTTTTGCCATCCAGCCTGATGGCCTTGCCGGTGAAATATGCAATGTCTGCTTTGCGGGGACGATCATACAGCACTGCTTCGGTCTGCTTTTGTAGTCCGTCTACAAATCCTGCATAGCTCTCGCTGGCAATAACGGTCAGGACGTTAATATCCTGCACCTTATCTCCCAGCACTTCCGCATCCATGCGGTTTCCGTCCTTATTCACGCACAGACGCAGACCACGGCCTACTTCCTGCCGCTTCTGCGTGGTGCTGTCGCTGTGCTTCAGGGTGCAGATCTGGAACACATTCGGGTTATCCCAACCTTCCCGCAGGGCGGAGTGGGAGAAGATGAACCGGGTCGGCTCTTCAAAGGACAGCAGACATTCCTTATTTTTCAGGATCAGATCATAGGCAGAAATGTCATCCGACATATCCGAGCCACGCTTGACCGAACTGTTGACGCTGTGGCCTTTCTTGTCGATGCTGAAATAGCCTTTGTGGACATCATGCACATCGGTTGAATCCAGATAGGCTGTATAAGCAGGGTCAAACAGGGTACGATGCTCATTCAGAACCGAAAGATACTCCTGCTCAAAAATCTTGCCGTACTCGCCCAGCAGCTCGTTTCCGTCTTCATCGTACTGGCGGTATTTTGCCACTTCGTCGATGAAGAACAGCGAAAGCGTCTTGATGCCCAGTTTGAAAAGTTCCTGCTCTTTTTCAAAGTGCGAAAGGATCGTTTCATGGATCTGCACCCGGCGCATATCATTTTCGGAAACGTCACCGGTAACATCGCCTTTGCGGATGGTATCGCCGTTCGTAAAAGTCACAACACCCGTGATCGGGTCGATTTCCGACACTACGAAGCCCTTGTACTGCTCCATTTCCCCGGAGATGTAATAGAGATTATCGCCCACATCCAGCGTATGGAACTCTCGCTTCGTGCCGTTCTGGTGGCTGACCTCCAGCTCCACTTTTGCCCGTGGCGGATTCTTCGGGGAGATAATGATGCTTTCCAGATACAGATACTTGTCCGTACCACGCAGATTTTTGACCTCAAAGCCTTTGACTTCGATTTTCTTGACCAGTCGCTTATTGTAAGCGTCCAGCGCATCCAGAACGTAAATCAGATTATGCTGCTTGGCGTGGGTAGCAGAGTAATTCAGTGTGAAAAGCGGATTGAACTTCTTCAGGGCTTTCTGCGTGGCAGAGTCCTCTTTGCCCATCTTCTGCGGTTCGTCCAGAATCAGGATCGGGCGGTTGGCGGCAATCACATCAATGGGGCGGCGGGAGCCGAACTCGTCCCGCTTGGTGTAAATAATTCTCGCAGCGGCATCACCCTTGCGGCCTTCCACGTTCTTGTCCTCGTTCATGGATGCCGCAAACGCCTGCGTGTTGATGATCATGACATTGATGCCGGAATTACTGGAAAAGGAATCCAACTGATTCAGGTTGCTGCTGTTGTAGATAAAGAACCGTGCCTTTTTGCCGTAGCACTCCATAAAGTGATCGGCGGTGATCTCAAAGGATTTTTTCACGCCTTCACGGATGGCGATACTCGGCACAACAACGATAAATTTGCTCCAACCATACCGCTTGTTCAGCTCGAACATGGTCTTGATGTAAACATAGGTCTTGCCTGTGCCAGTTTCCATCTCGATATCCAACGAGCATCTTCCCAGTGGGGCAACCAGCTTTTCCGACTGATGGATGTTTGCTTCTGCCTGCAATGTGCGGATGTTCTGAAGCAGCTCCTGATCGGTCAGTTGGATTGCTTCGTTCTTAAAACCGGAATCGTTGATCAAATCCAGCAACTCCACCTGTGTTGCATCGTCCCCATTGGAAACAAGGCTCAGCTGCTGCGGCTGTGTAGACAGGTTTCCCATATCACGCAGGTATGACACGCCTGCATTGTAGGGTTGCCCCTGAAAGACCCGTGCCACCGCATCCACAGCATCCGTCTGGTACTGCTGAATCTTAAAACTAAACTTCATCTTTGTGGTTTACCTCCTGCTCCAGCATCAGGAACCGGTCAAAATCGCTCTCATACAGGCGATCCTGAATGACACGATACTTTTCGTATTCGGTTTCTGCATGAAGTTTTGCCTGCTCTGCGCTGATTTTACCGGGGCCTGTCAGCAGCTCGTTGCCGTTGAACTCCAGAAAACCGTCCAGACGTTTTGCCCAGTCCTCCATGCTCATGGGAATCTTGCGTTCCGCCTGTAACTCAGCATAATCCAGATAGAGCGACACGATGCGCTCCAGATAGTTCATTTCCTCTTTGCTCAGGTAGTTTTTGGCTATTGTCACATCCGCTTTCAGGATTTTCCCATCCGGCGCATTTTCCCATGTGGTAAGCCCCATGTGTTCCTTGTTGGCATCGGCACGCTCCACGATCAGTTCTGCCGCCGTGTGGCGATGCACAGCATAGTGCATCTTGTTCTGAACCGTCTGGAAGAACAGCCGGGTCGTCTTGGCATCCTTGTCGTAATCAAACGCTGTTGCGTACAAATCCGTCACTTTCTGGTAGAACTTGCGCTCCGACAGGCGAATTTCACGAATCTGCTGCAACTGACGCTCAAAATATTCATCCGTGAACATGTGGCCTTTTTTCAGCCGTTCCACATCCATTGTCCAGCCCTGAATCGTATGGTCTTTCACAATCTGTCCCGCCCATTTGCGGAACTGCACGGCGCGCTGATTATTCACCTTAAAGCCAACTGCAATAATCATTTGAAGATTGTAATGATCCTGCTTGCGGCTGATCTGCCGGTCACCCTCGGTTTGAACTGTCAAGTATTTCTTGACAGTTGCCTCCGGCGTAAGTTCCCCATCTGCATAAATGCGCTTGATGTGCTGTGAGATCGTCTGTTTGGACACATCATATAAGGTTGCCATCATCTTTTGCGTCAGCCAGATGTTTTCATCCTCATAGCGCATTTCATAGCTGGTATCACTGTCTCCGGTAGAAGCCACGAAGGTCAAATATTCTGCCGCAGAGCTGTGAATTGCCTGTTCTTTATTCTTTTTTTCGGGCATTGTAGTCTGCCTTTCTTATCGTATTTTGATGCTCGACTGTTTAACGATATCCGGAGACATATTTTTAGATTTCAAGAGTTCCTGAAGTCCAATCTTGGTAAGTTCAGATGTAACAAACGGGCTGATCGTAATTTCTTCTATAACATCCGCAACGGGGAATTTTTTCAGTTCAAGCTGTGGGCGAATTGTATTTCCGACCAGCGTAAACTCTTTGGTCGCCTTTTCGCCCAAGTACTGATCTTCAAATGGAATGCCAAAGCGATATTCATGCTCAAAAGAAAAGTCTGGAGACTTAATTCTCAAGCAATATTGCAAGACGTCATCATAAATCATTGGTTCGTTATGGTGTTCCAGCCAACTCTTTACAACTGCATCCATACTTTGCCCGGCATTATAGCTGACAGAGCCCTTTATTAAATTTGTAAAACCGTTTTTTAAATTATCACCACGGAGTGAATATAAAAACTCGTTCAATTTTTGACTATTAAATTTTATAGAGCAACCATCTTTGGCATACATCCTCCACATAGCAAGGTCGTCGTAGTTTTGCGACAGGGAAAGAATATAGTAATTCAAGTCGCACATATTCCATTGCAGATACGGCAGATCTTCGCCAATCCCTTTGAGCCGTTCAACTTTACCTTGCTCAATATTTTCGATTGCAGTCAAAAGTTTTTGCACAAACTCATTTTCAGCCATCGGCTGAAGGAGTGCTTTCAGCCAATGGGTTGCGTAAGAAAGCTCCTGCGTATCATTCAAAAATCGATAGTCTGTCAAGCGAATGGTTTCATTCTGCAAAATAGCAAAAAGTGACGCCAGTGATGTATAGTGATAAAGGTCAATGTTCTCGTATTGGATTTTTGCCGCCATCTCACAACACCTTCCTTACTGTATCCGGGCTATAGGTCTCAAAAATCTGGTCAAAGTTCGTTGCAACACTGTCGTTTGCCATGGAGCTGTCACGGAACACGGCATAGTAAGGCTTCATCTGAGCAATCGCCTTGACGGTTTCTTCCGTCACATCATGGTCAAAACAGGCCAGCAGGAACCCCTCTGCCACGTTGAACACCTTTTTACCCGCAATCTCTTTCACCTCAATGGGGCTGGACAGCAGCACACCCAGATCCAGCATCACCTGGAACAGCAAATCTTCCGGGGTGCGGTCAGGCTTTACGTTATCCACCAGCGAGAACATATCCTGCTGACTGACTTCTTCCGGCGTGTAGTAGACGTTTTCCATATTGCTGCTGTCCAACCGCAAACACCGGAAACCCACATCCAGTGTGGAGTTTGGAGTGTTGAGAGTGGAGTTTGTGTCAAGCCGCACTCCATCCATTGACAGCTGTCCCCCCGCGGACAAAATTTGCTTGCCCGCACGGCGGATACGTTCCTTGCCAACATCACAAATCGTCTTAAATCCTGCTTTAAATGCTTCACCGTCAGGATCACACTTTTCTTCAATCTGAACTAAAATATATTTTCGTGTTCCATGGTCTTCTTCATTTTGTTCTATAACGGCTTGCGCTGTTGTTGCAGAGCCAGAGAAAAAATCAAGAATAATATCTTTTTTGTTTGTAAATGTTTGCACAAGGTACTTGATCAGTTGAACTGGTTTAACCGTATCAAACCCATGTTGCTTCCCAACAAGCCGCCCCAATTCAGCTTTTCCACTTTCAGCTGTGCCACTAAGGTCCGCATCCACGAACGTGTAAATGGGATACAGCGGATCAGACTCTTCCTGCGCATATTTCTTCTCCATCGGAACGCCATCTTCGCTTACATACATATGATTTGTATCATAAAGCCGATCAATTGTTTCTTTACCGGCTTTCCAGCGAAAGTCATCACTTGGTGTGTATCCATGCGATTCAAATCTCATTGTTTCTCGCCGAAATGTTCCACGATTAGACGTGAGAATTGTCGTTGTTCTAAATTTGCCGAGTTCATCTTCGTGAGGATATGTTCGCTCTTTAGCTGGAATAACATTGTAAATTTGTTTTTCAGGATCAGATTTTGAATAGACTAAAACATATTCAGCTACTTTTTGAGGCTTAAATCTAGCACTTCCTGCGTTAGTTGGTTTTGCTCTCGACTTCCATACAAAACAGCAAACTTGATTAGCTGCACCATATATTTCATCCATTACAGCTTGAAGATTACGCAGTTCCTTATCTCCAATAGACGCAAGAATCACACCATCATCAGTCAGCAAATCCTTTGCAATTTTCAGGCGTGGATAAATCATATTGAGCCAATCCGTATGGAAGCGGCCATTGCTCTCTGTATTCAGTTCCAGCCTGCCAACGATTTGGTTTCCCTCTTCATCGTAGTTTCCGCTGGTGGCGTTCCATTCCTCACCCCTCATTCCAAATTCATCATTATAAACAAAGTCATTGCCGGTGTTGTACGGCGGATCAATGTAGATCATCTTGACCTTGCCCAGATAGGTTTCCTGCAAGAGCTTCAGCACTTCCAGATTATCGCCCTCGATGTAGAGGTTCTCGCTGTCAAAGCCACCGGGAGTGCCATCCTTGCCAACGCTATCCGCCACAACGGGACGCAGGGTTGCCGTGATGGGCGCATTTGCCGCCAGCATCGCCTTTTTCTTGTCCGGCCATGTAAACTGGTAGCGTTCCTCCCGGCCCTCCACGATGGAGTCGGAAAGCTCCTGCCGCAGAACGTCAAAGTCAATGGCGTGTTCTACTTTGCCGTCACGTTTTACCTCGGTAATTGCATTGGGGAACAGCTTGCCGATCAGCTCAATGTTGCGCTGTACACCGTCAAGGCTGTGCATTTTTAAGTTTTCCATAAATTTATTTTTCCTCCGGAATCCCCATCATCATATTATAGTGAGCCAAATGTCCCATTTCTTCAAAGATCAATCGAAATGCTTCCAAATAAAGACTGACCGAATTCTGTTGTAGCGGTGCGCAGCAGATATCATCGAACTTACTATGCGATCCATCATTCGCCCATGCAAGCAATGTTTTCACTATCCATCGGTGATTTTTATCCATTTTATCTGGCAACTTGTTCAAAGATATACCACCATAGTATTTATAATAATGCTCCAATATCCGTCGCATCGTATTTTGGAGAGAATTACTGCTAACTTCATCTTGGTGATCAGACGCATATTTGACATCATGCCAAAGTATTTCATATGTTGATTGAACCGGATTATCGTTATTCCAATTTATTTTTGATATTCCCTTATATTTTCGAATCGTCCAATAGTTCATTTGTTTTGGTATTTTTTTATCCAGCGATTGATTAAATGTAACTTCCTTATAAAAGTACAGATTATGTGACAATACAAATAGCTGCCGTATATTTGATGAGCCATAGTATATAGACTCATACAGGTCACGAACCAAAGTTGAAACAACAAAAAGAACTTCGCTATCCATACTCGAAACAGGGTCATCAATTACAACAACTTGCTCAGAAGTTATTCCAGAATCATCCTGACTTCCTTTAAGAAGCGCATAAAAGTAGAGAAACGTAACGAAATTTTTCTCTCCCTCACTTAATGTCTTATTCACGGGCGTTCCATCGTTTCGGACAAGCCCATAGCTATGCTCATCCGAACCAACTTCAAGTCGAAAACCTGTAAATCCAAATTCTTCAAGCCATTCATTGATAAGGTCTTTCGTTGGAATAACGCTTGTCCATGCAGCTTGTAAATTTTTGATATCTGCTTCAAGCCCTCTTTTCTGTGCCAATCCTTCTCTAATTTCCGTATTCAGAGCAGCAATCTCATCTTCTAACTTCTTTTTTCCTTTTCTATATGCGGCAATATCAGAAGAAGCATCATTCACAATAAAACGCCAAATTTGCTTTTTCAGCAATGCCTGCTCTTTACCAAGTTGCGAAACCATTATATTATGCTCTTGGATTTTGCAATTTGATTCCCTAACCAAATTAACAAGTTCTTCTGGAAGATTTCCATATTCCAAAAGTTCAACCGGCATACTTGGATTAGCTTTCTTTGACAGCAATAATTGTTTATTATTATCAATTACATTTTCAAGCAGCTGTAAAGAAGCTTTGAACGTCTCTACATCCATGAAATCCGCGTTTTGCTGTAAGATAAAATTCAGCTGATTCAACAATTGGCTACTACTAACATCATACTGAGATATGATTTCATCGACTTTTTTTATATTCGTCAAATATGTTTCATCAAAGTATTGATCCAGTTTTTCTTTCAAGTTATCTTGAATTTTACCCTGACAGAATGGGCAAACGCCGTCACTACGATCAAGATAAGTCATGCCAGCTTTTACCCAGTCACTATTATTTAGTTTTTTTATCAATGCGCTGATATCAATATCTTCTTTTCCGACAATTTTCCTTTTCAAAATCGGCGAACGGCTGAGTTCCAAAAACTTTGTAAAATTCGGAAGCGAAATTTCAGGAAGCACCATAGGCTTTTCACCAAATGCAACCTCCGCTCTATTGCTCAGTTCTTCGCGAGAGAATAGCAGCTCTTTGTTTGACACTGCTTGCTGAAGGAGCTGCTTCTGAAAGTTAGTTTTACTATTCAAGAAGCCTTCCATTCCATCTCTCAAAGAACTAGAATCAAATCGTTGTTTTCGAGACCAGAATATATCTGTGTATTTCTTTTCAAATGCCACCAATTCGGCCTCTTTGCCACTTTTTCCGTCTACTCCCTTTAATGTATTCGATTTTTTTGTCCGTTCCAAATCCAACTCATGAATTTGCTTTTCTAATTCTCGAATCTTCTCTTTTGTTTCCAGTTCTTCTTTGCCAAGCGTGAATATTCCTGGCATATCCGAGTCATCTTTGAAGTTTTCTGCAACAAAATCCGAATTATAGACTTTACAGGGAAATGCACTTCCATTTTCCCACTCAACGGTACAATTCGGATATTGCTCTGGTGAACGAAGAACTCTGCTAATCGTCGTTTTTCCCGAACCATTTGAGCCGAACACAAAGTTCAATTTCTTCAGCTTATCCATAGTTTGAGTTTCATTTCCAAATGTTGCCGTATTTTGAAGGGAGATTCGAGTAATCATTTTATCACATCCTTTAACACATCAGCCAATGCTCTGAATGGTCTTTTGCAAGACTTTCGCCTGTTGAACCAGTTCAAATTTCTTCTTCGGCTGCTTTTCCTTACGGATTTTAGCTTCCAGTGCCGCAATCTGCTTTTCCAGCTGCTCTCGCTGTTTCTGCTGCTCCACACTGTCTTTCAGGGAAGTGCTTTCTCCTGCACCAAGCACATCGCCTGCAATCTGACGGACAAAGTTCTCGTATACGGCATCCAGCGTAAGCCCTTCCAGATGCACAGGCAGGTCGTCTTCGTCCAGCCAGTCCGTAGAATAATAGCGGTCAACCTTAAAAGCCGTCTTGCCTGCCGCAGCCTCCTTGTAGCCGATGACCGCCTGATACCTGCCCTCGTATTCCAGCAAAAAGAGGATGTGATACGGAATTTCCCGGTCGATCTGGCGCAGCACACTCTCGTCCAGCTCCGGGGCAGACAGCCGTACCTCGAACACCTCGATCTCCGTCACCTGCTCCCCAGCCGCCAGATTCAGGGTGGTAGTCGCAATCTTATTGCGCCAGTAGATGATCCTAATCTGCTCGACAAAGGCTCTCTTCATAGCCGGGGTAACGGCAATGTTCTCATAGAACTTCTGCTTCGGGATACGTTTATTGAACTCGGTATTCATAGGCAAACCAAGCACATTTTTCACCTCTGTTCGTTCATTTTACAACAAGGAAGCAAATCAGCTCAAAATCATCCAGTCCGGACACCTGACTGAGCAATGCCGTTGTTCCGCCCGCAAAGAACAGGCTGTCGATGTCGCTTTCTTCTTTAACATCAATGATTGAATCAATGGCTTCACTCAGCAATTCGGACATTTCTGCCATGTCCTTTCCATCGTCTGTTTCCCGATTGAAACGTTCGTATACCTCTTTGATCGGCTCAGTCTTTCCACGGCACAGCAGCCGGATATCGTCCAACATCTTTTTGGGGTTCAGGTAGTCGCAGATGATCTGCCCATCCATGCCGATGTAAACCATGTAGAACGGATGGATGCGGTTCCGATTGTCCACATTGACGCTGTTATTGATGTTTTTCAGCACGAAGATCACACCCTCCGGCAGTTCATCCGTAGCCGGAACCACCGCATGAAGTCCACGGGGCTTCTTGTCCAGATCACCATTGTGTTTGATGTAATCCAGCAGGTCGAGCCGGAACTCGTTCAGGCCCAGATCCATAATGGAGATGCCGTCCGACATATCTTCGATGTCAACGACCTCTTCCTGCAAGCGTTTCAGCTGTGCCTTGCGGTACTCCAAATCGCCCTTTTCTTCGGGGTTGATAAGGTCATCATCGCCGGTGGAGGTCATAACGGTGATTTTCATGCGGGTCTCCACACGGGATTTCAGGTTGATGTAATCGTCCAGCGTCAGATCAGGCCAGAAGTTCACAAGCTGGATGTACTGGTTTCTGCTGCCGATACGGTCGATTCGTCCAAAACGCTGGATAATGCGTACCGGGTTCCAGTGAATGTCATAGTTGATCAGATAATCGCAGTCCTGCAAGTTCTGACCTTCAGAAATGCAGTCTGTCGCAATCAGCACATCAATTTCCGTGGCACTACCGGGCATCAGAACATCCCGGTCTTTGGAAATGGGAGAGAAGCAGGTCAGCACGTTGTTGAGTGTTGCATTGAAGCCTTTGATCGTGGTGCGCCCATCAATCGAGCCGGTAATGACAGCGGTATCTAGCCCATACTTCTGCTTTACGAATGTACTCACATTGTCAAAGAGGTACTCTGCAGTATCCGAAAATGCAGAAAAAATCAGCACTTTCTTGTTGCCGACATTGATCGGATGCTCAATTTTTTCAGACAGCAGCTGGAACAGTTCTTGCAGCTTTGTGTCATGCTGCGGCGTGATATCTGCCACCATAAAGGTCAACAGCTCCAGAATTTCTGCATCTTTCCGAAGTTCATCACGCCAGCTCTTCCAATCCATATCCGCAAGATCGATTTTGACTTTTTTGCCGACGGTGAAAAAGTCAGTGTTTTCATCGTCCATGTCAAAATCGTCTCCGGCCATGTCGTACATATCCAACTCGGCGTGGCCGGAGCGTTCAAACTGGTCAATGGACTGAATCGTACCATCAATCAGCTTCTTGATGCGCGTTAAGGTCAACTGGAACGAGCATACAGAGCTTTCCAGCCGTTTCAGCAGGTTAATACTCATCAGCCTGCAAATGCCCTGCTCACGACCTCTCTGGGTCAGATTCTCGCCCTTATTGTGCGTCAGCTCCTGATACTTCTGGATCTTACTTGCGAAGATATAGTTGGAGGGCATATAGACGCACAGGCTCAACTGTATCAGCTGCTCGTAAATCTCATTGTAGTTGATGGCATTATTCAGGTCTGTCAGGCATGGACGGACGGAAATCGGCTTCAAGCGCTCCGGGAACTTTCCGATAGCGTTGGTGTTGTAGTACTTCTCGATATGTTTCCGAGAACGTGCGATGGTAACACTGTCCAGCAGCTCAAAGAAGTCAAAATCCAACGTCCGCAGCAGCGCATCCGTGGTTCTCTCTTCTGGTTTCAGCTTGCTCCATGCGTTAAAGGCTTTCTGCGCCTGCTTGAAGATGTCCTCAATGCTCTTTGAGGTGTTCAGCCTTTCATCCAGATACTCGGAGCTTCCCTCATAGGCAAGGGCCAGCTGATTTTTCAAATCCACAAAGCGGTTGTTGACCGGCGTTGCCGAAAGCATCAGCACCTTGGTCTTAACTCCGGCACGGATCACCTTATCCATCAGTCGCTGGTAACGGTTGTCCTGCGTCTTGCTGTGCGTACCGATGCCGTTGCGGAAGTTGTGGGATTCATCAATGACAACCAGATCGTAGTTGCCCCAGTTCAGGCGATCCAGATCGAGGCCGTTCGACTTTCCGCCGCTTCTGGACAGGTCTGTGTGGAACAGAACATCATAATTCAGCCGGTCCGATGCAATCGGGTTGTTCACATAGTTGTCTTTGTAGGTATTCCAGTTCTCTGCCAACTTTTTGGGACACAGCACCAGAACCGACTTGTTTCGGTTCTCATAATACTTTACGACAGCCAGTGCGGTAAAGGTCTTGCCAAGGCCAACACTGTCCGCAAGGATGCAGCCGTTGTACTTTTCCAGCTTATTGATGATGGCAAGCACCGCATCCTTCTGGAAGTCGTACAGCAGACTCCAGATTTTGCTCTGCTTGAAGCCGGTTGCCTCATTCGGCAGTTCGTCTTCTGAGATGTCGTCCAAAAACTCGCTGAATACATGATACAGCGTCATAAAATAGATGAACTCCGGGGAATTTTCAGCATAAGCCGTGCTGATATTCTCCAGAACTACATCTGTGACATCCTGCATTTTGTCCCGGTCGTTCCAAAGAGTATCAAACAGCTTCATGTACTGCTGTGCAAACGGAGCCTCCATGCAGTTGACCATGTTGTAGCTGTTATTTCCACGCTCACAGCCAATATCGACCGTTGTAAAGCCGCCAATCGGCATATAGGCGGTCTGTGCTGCGCCGGAATCCACGGTCATAAAGCCAGCCATGTTTTCGCCGGTAGTGTTCGATTTGAACGTTGCCTTTTTTCTGATCCAGTCTGCGCATTCCTTTGCAATGGCTCTCTGGGTCATCTCATTGCGCAGTTTGATTTCAAACTCTGTACCGTAAAGGCTCGTTTCACGGGAAATGCGGGGAATATAGAACTCCCGCTTCTGCTTTTCAGCCTTTTCTTTCACAAAAGTGGGTGATGTAAAGATAAATTCAAACTCATCTATGGTTTCCAGCTGCTTCTTCAGCTCTTTATACGCATACATCGAAAAGCAGGCTGCCGCAATAGACACCCTGCTGCCTTTTTTGATTTCCACCCGCAGATCATCTCGAACGGTATTGGTGATGTTATCCAGAATTTTCATATCATCCACCGGTTTTATGCTTATCCGTATTTTTTATAGTCTTGACTATGAAGGCGCTCTTACAAAACTCTATTTCTATTATACCACCCACTTTTTCCCCTGTAAACGAAAAAGCTGACGGTGTGTAGTGTGCAGCATCCATCAGCTTTTCGTGATACAAAAATCGGCACCTGCTTTTATGGCAGATGCCGATTCTGTTACCTTATAGTGCGCTTGATTTTTTGGCGTAAGTGGCGTAAGTTTGGCGTAAATCCGTTTTCACACGCTCCAAAAATCAAGTGTTCATGCGGTTTTCAGGCAGTTATTAGTACATGCCGCCCATGCCGCCCATGTCACCACCGGCTGTGGGAGCAGCGGGGGGTTCGGGCAGGTCAGCGACCAGGCTCTCGGTGGTCAGCACCATCTCAGCGACGGATGCTGCGTTCTCCAGAGCGGAACGGGTGACCTTGGTGGGGTCAACGATACCGGCGGCGATCATATCCTCAACAAAGACCTCGTTCTGAGCGTCGAAGCCGTAGTTGGGCTTGTTGGCAGAAACGATCTTGTCGATGATGACACTGCCCTCCAGACCGGCGTTCTTGGCGATCTGGCGCAGAGGTGCCTCCAGAGCCTTCAGGACGATCTTGGCACCGGTGCGCTCGTCGCCTTCCAGCGTGTCGCACAGGGCGCGCACAGCGGGGATGGCGTTGATGGGAGCGGTGCCGCCGCCAGCGACAACGCCTTCCTGAACAGCAGCCTTGGTTGCGTTCAGAGCGTCCTCGATGCGCAGCTTCTTATCCTTCATCTCGACCTCGGTAGCAGCACCGACCTTGATGACTGCAACGCCGCCGGCCAGCTTTGCCAGGCGCTCCTGCAGCTTCTCACGGTCGAAATCGCTGGTGGAAGCCTCGATCTGGTTGCGGATCTGTGCAATGCGGGCTGCAATGGCATCCTTATCGCCTGCGCCGCCCACGATGGTGGTGTTCTCCTTGGTGACCTTGACCTGGCGGGCATGGCCCAGCATCTGGACGGTAGCGTCCTTCAGCTCATAGCCCAGATCAGCGGACACAACGGTGCCGCCGGTCAGGATAGCGATATCCTGCAGCATCTCCTTGCGGCGGTCGCCAAAGCCGGGAGCCTTGACAGCGCAGACGTTCAGGGTGCCGCGCAGGCGGTTGACGATCAGGGTGGACAGAGCCTCGCCCTCGATGTCCTCAGCCACGATCAGCAGCTTCATGCCGTTCTGCATGACCTGCTCCAGCAGGGGGACCAGATCCTGGATGACGCTGATCTTCTTATCGGTGATCAGGACGGCGGCGTTGTCCAGAACAGCCTCCATCTTGTCGGTATCGGTGACCATATAGGGGGTCAGGTAGCCGCGGTCAAACTGCATACCTTCCACGATCTCATTGTAGGTCTCGGCGGTGGTCTTGTTCTCCTCGATGGTGATGACACCGTCGGAGGTGACCTTCTCCATAGCCTCGGCGATCAGGCGGCCGATCTCGGGGTCACCGGCAGAAATGGTGCCGACGCGGGCGATATCGTTGCTGTCCTTGACCTTCTGGCTGTGGGCTTTGATGGTCTCAACGGCCTTGGCAACAGCCTTGCTCATGCCGCGGCGGATATCCATGGGGTTGGCACCGGCGGTAACGTTCTTCATGCCCTCGGTGACCATGGCCTGTGCCAGAACGGTTGCGGTGGTGGTGCCGTCGCCTGCGGCATCGTTGGTCTTGGTTGCGACCTCACGCACCAGCTGTGCGCCCATGTTCTCGAACTCGTCCTTCAGCTCGATCTCCTTGGCAATGGTCACGCCATCGTTGGTGATGACGGGTGCGCCGAACTTCTTGCCCAGCACCACATTGCGGCCCTTGGGGCCCAGGGTGATCTTCACGGTATTTGCCAGGGTATCAATACCGGCACACAGTGCCTTGCGGGCATCCTCGCCCTGCTTGATCTGTTTTGCCATAATCAAATCGCTCCTTCAAAGCTCAAATTTCAATTTCAGAGGGGAAACTTACTCCACGATGGCCAGGATATCGCCCTGACGCACGATGGTGCACTCCTCGCCGTCCACCTTGACCTCAGTACCGGAGTACTTGCTGGTCAGGACCTTATCGCCGACCTTCACGGTCATCTTGACTTCGTTGCCGTCCACGATGCCGCCGGGGCCAACAGCCACGACCTCAGCCACCTGGGGCTTCTCCTTGGCGCTGCCGGTCAGGATGAGGCCGCCCTTGGTGGTCTCCTCGACTTCAACGGCCTTGATAACAACACGGTCTGCAAGAGGAATGATCTTCATAGTTCTTGCCCTCCTATAATAAAATATAATGAAAACTTTTTTGGCACCTTCGGCCCGTTTCTGCTGGGCCTTTGGTTGTTTAGCACTCCTTTTCTCTGAGTGCTAAGTGTATTGTACTCATCTCAGGGGTAAAAATCAAGGGTTTTCTCAAAATTTGTTTGTTAAGAATTTATGACAACTCAAAAGCGCCCGGATATCGTACTTTTTCGTTGCGATACCCGGGCGCTTTTTCTCCTGTTTCAACCTGCTTTCGGCGTGAGCCATTCCTCCACCTTCTCGGTGCTGTACTCCACCATATCAGCGATCTCCTCAATGGAGTATCCCTTTCGGTACAATTTCTGTGCCATCATTCTGGCCTGTTCTTCCCGGCCTTCCGTATAGCTTTCCACTCTCAGGTCTTCCATCACTTTACACATTTCGCTCACTCCTTTCGGGTTTTCTTTCAGATAGCGTGTTCTCTCTGCCAGCAGTTCAAAATTCATTTCATCCGCGCTGGTGCAATTGAAATCGTGCATCAGCCTGCCGATCTCTGAATCATCCCGGTATTCCCCATTCACATACAGGATATGGGCACCATCATTGAACGGGCGGTTCAGCGTCAGATTCATGTTCTGGATCGTATAGACCGGCTCGCCAGCCTTGTAGTAATCATTTTCCGTGATGAAAATAACATAGGTATCCGGCAGTTCTTTATAATCCTGCTTTTCGTCCAGATTTTCCACGTCCATCACACTGGAATGATATCTTGCCCGGTGCGGGTCTGCGCCATTGTCCGCGCGCTGGACCTCAATGTCATACTTCTTGCCCGCACTGTCGGTTGCATAGGCATCCAGACAGATTGAACGCGCACCGGTCACTCGCTTCATATCAGCCTGTGTCTCGCATTTTGTCAGGATCAGATCAGGCTTTCCGGTAATGATCCGAAGCACCAACTCTGCCAGCGGAAGATTTTCCTTAAAGAGCCCTCGCATAAAGGTATCATCCATAGGGCGAAAGCTGCGCAGACGATCAAGATCTTCCTGATGCCGCTTTTCTTTTTTCTCTGCATCCGACCAGTTCATAGCCCCATCCCTCCTGCTTTTTTCCAAACACCTTCTTACGGCTTCATCTTATCATAGGATTCTTCATAAATCAAGCGCATTTCTGTAAATTTTATACCACAGCGTGTTTCGCCACAAACCGCTCATACGCCGGGACAGGCAGGAGGATACGGCCGCTCAGGGGGCGCAGAACAGCCTCCACCGCATCACAGGGGGCGCACTCGCCGTCGGCGGTGGCAACGATGGGGCCGCGGCCATCGGCGGGGCGCAGCGCCACCCGCCGGGCACGGCGGTAGAGGAAGTAGGGCTTTGCCTCCTCGGTGAGCTGGCCGTTCACAAAGTGCCGGCCGCTCTTGTACATCCCCAGCAGCTTGGCAATGGTCAACCGCCCCACCCTGCGGACGATCATCACGTCCAGCCAGCCGTCGGCGGGGTCGGCCTCGGGGGCGGCAAGAAAGCCGCCGCCATAGGCCCGGCCATTGCAGATGGCGCACATCAGGCAGTCCACGGTCAGCTCCTCGTCATCGATGGTAAAGGTGACCCTGCGGCCGATGTGGCCGCAGAGCTGCTCCACGATGGAAAGCAGGTAGGACATCTCGCCGCCGCACAGGGGGATGCGCCGGAACTTGGGGATGCCGTAGGCCACCTGCGCGTCCAGACCCGCCGCGCAGATGGTGGCGGACAGGCCCAGACTGGTCTCCAACAGGTCGATGGTCACTTCCCCGCCCGCCAGCTGGGCATCGAGGTCGGTGAACTCTGCCCGGGTGCCGTAGGTGCGCAGGAAGTCGTTGCCGCTGCCGTAGGGCAGGCAGCCCACGGCGGCGTTGGCAAAGCCCTGCACGCCGGTCATGGCTTCCATGAAGGTTCCGTCGCCGCCCGCTGTCCAGATGCGCAGGCTGTCCCCGGCCTGCGCTGCCTCCTGGGCTGCGGCACGGGCCAGCTCCCGGGCGTGGCCCGCATATTCGGTGGTGTGGATGGTATAATCGGCCTGGCTCCACCCGGCCCGGGCGGCAGCGGCTCTGATCTGCGGGATGAGCTGGACCGTGCAGTCCTGCTTGCCCGCAGCGGGATTCAGTAAAAACAAATAGCGCATGGTTTCCTCCTTGGGGCATTTCGCTTCCTCTATGATAAACGAAAACGCCGGAGGATGCAAGGGGGAAGCGTGCTCACCCTCTCAGTCTCGCTTCGCTCGCCAGCTCCCCCGAAGGGGGAGCCAATGCATCTGTAAGGGCAGCGTGACTGAGGGGTTCAGCCGATGGTTTGCTCTACTGCTTCCCCCTCTTCCAACACGATCGACCCATCCACCGTACAGTCGGCGGTCCAGTGCTGGCCGGTGTGGGCCGTGCCGGAGGCGATCTGGTTGGCGAGGGCCTGTTCCACAGCGCGGTCCACCTGCCGCCGCAGCTCCCGGGCCCCATAGGGCGAGCGCGCCCTTGCGGCCAGCACTGCCCCAACCCGGGGCGTATGGGTCAGCTGATACCCATTGCGGGCGGCACGGGCTTCCAGCTGGCCCAGCAGCTTCTCGGCGATGGCACACAGGCTGTCCTCTGCAAGGGGACGGAACACGATGAGCTCATCCAGCCGCCCCACCAGCTCGGGCCGGAACCACTTCTTGGCTTCCTCAATGGCCTGGGCCGACTGCTTCTCGAACACGACCTCGCTGCCCGCTGCAAAACCCAGCGGGGCGCTCTGCCCCGCCAGAAAGCGTGCCCCTAAGTTAGAGGTGAGCAGGACGATGGTATTGCGGAAATCGGCCTTGCGGCCCATGGCATCGGTGAGCTGGCCGTCCTCCAGGATCTGCAGCAGGATATTCTGGATATCCGGGTGGGCCTTTTCGATCTCGTCAAAGAGCACCACGCTGTACGGGCGGCGGCGGACGGCTTCGGTGAGCTGGCCGCCCTCATCGTGGCCAAGGTAGCCCGGAGGCGCGCCCAGCAGGCGGGCCGTGGTGTGCTGCTCCTGATACTCCGACATATCGAACTTGAGCAGAGCCTTCTCGCTGCCGAACCAGCTGGCGGCAAGGGCCTTGGCAAGGGCGGTCTTGCCCACGCCGGTGGGCCCCAGAAAGAGCATGGCCCCCATGGGGCGGCCCGGCTCCCCCAGCCCGGTGCGGCTGCGCCGGATGGCCCCGGCCACCGCCGCCACAGCCTTCTGCTGGCCCACGATCTCGGCGTTGAGACGGGATTCCAGCTTGTCCAGCCGTTCCCGTTCCTTCTCCCCTACCCGCTCCACGGGCACGCCGCTGGCCTGCGCCACCACCCGGGCAATGTCCTCCCGGGTGAGGGTGGGGTCTGCTTTCCCCTCCCGCTCGGCGCGGATGCGGGCAGCGGCACAGGCCTCGTCCACAAGGTCGATGGCCTTATCGGGCAGGAAGCGCCCCGGCAGGTACCGCACCGAGAGCTCCACGGCCTCCCGCAGTGTCTCAGGCGGCAGATGCACGCTGTGATAGCGCTCGTAGCGGGGGGCAAGGCCCTCCAGGATCGCCGCGGCCTGTGCCGGGGTAGGCTCCTCGATCTGCACCCGGCCAAAGCGGCGCTCCAGTGCGGCATCCTTCTGGATATGGGTGCGGAACTCCTGATCGGTGGTGGCCCCGATGAGCTGCAGCTCCCCCCGGGCCAGCACGGGCTTCAGGATGCTGGCGGCATCAATGGCCCCCTCTGCCGCGCCGGCTCCCACGATGGTGTGGAACTCGTCCACAAACAGGATGGCGCTGCCGTCCCGCACAAGCTCCTCCAGAAGGGTCTTGAACCGCTCCTCAAAGTCGCCCCGGTACTTGGTGCCCGCCACAAGGCTGGCCATATCCAGCGCCAGCAGCCGCCGTCCCTGCAGCATCCGGGGCACATTCCGGCTGGCGATGCGCTGGGCAAGGCCCTCGGCAAGGGCCGTTTTGCCCACGCCCGGCTCCCCCACCAGACAGGGGTTATTCTTCTGGCGGCGGCACAGGATCTCCACCATCCGGTCCAGCTCCGCATCCCGGCAGAACACCGGGTCCAGCTCGCCGTCCACCGCGCGGCGGGTCAGGTCGCGGCAATACTTATCGCTGGCGCGGCTGCCCCGGGGCATGGCGCTGGCCCGGGGCGTGCCGGGCAGGATGAACTGCCCCGAGAGCTGGCGGCACTCCCGCACGGCCTCGGCCAGCTGCACCCCCATGGAGGCCAGCAGCACCCCCGCCGCGCAGTCGGTATCCTCCAGCATGGCGCAGAGCAGGTGCTCCGGCTCCGCCTTGGGCAGGTGGGCGTTCTGTGCCCCGATGAGGGCATAATCCATGGCCCGGCGCAGGTCCGGGGCCAGCGCCTTTCTGTCCAGCTGCCGGGCCGGGCTGGTGCGGCTCTCGGCCAGCTGGCGGCGCACGGCGGGCTCGGTGATGTTCTTGCCCGCCAGAAACCGCCCCGCCGGGCCGCGGTCGGTCTGCAGCATGGCAAGCAGCAGGTGCCCGGTATCCGCCCGGGCACAGCCCATGCTGCCCGCAAGCTCCACGGCTTCGTCCAGCAGCAGCCCTGCCTCCCGCGAAAACCCCTTGTGTCTGCCCATGCCGAATGCTTCCCAAATGCTCATGCTCTGCTCCTTGCTGTATTGTTTCATACACAGCAAAGTATAGGCTCAACCTCCACGAAAAAAACAGCAATTTGTGTCAACCCTCTCAGTCAAAGCCTATCGGCTTTGCCAGCTCCCCCGAGGGGGGAGCCAATTGCGGCCTGGCCTTTAGTGGCTGCTGAATTGAGACGATGCGTTGGCTCTCCCTTTGGGAGAGCTGTCGAGCAAAGCGAGACTGAGAGGGCGCTGCCCAACAAAAAACCGCCCTGCCATGCAATGCACGACAGAGCGGTATTTCGCCTGTTCTGGTTACATCTCTGCCAGAGCCTTTTTCAGGTTCTTGGCGATCTGGTCGGGGCAGCTGGTGGGGCGGGGGCCGCAGGTGGTACCCTCCATGCGGGCGATGGCATCCTCAGCCTTCATGCCCTTGAGCAGGCGGCTGATGCCCTTGAGGTTGCCGTTGCAGCCGCCGATGACCTCGACGGACTCGATGGTGTGGTCATCGTTCAGCACGATGTTGGTCTGCTTGGAACAGGTGCCCACATTGGGGAAGCTGAAAGATTTGCTCATGGAAAACATCCTCTCTTTTTGACTTGCCCACAGTATACTACAAAAACAACGTTCCTGCAAGAGGCGGAACCTGCCCTCTTTGCCAAGGGCTCCCCCTTCGGGGGAGCTGTCGAGCAAAGCGAGACTGAGAGGGTGAGGATGCTCACGGACTTTACCGAACTCACCCTCTCCGTCATTGCTGACGCAATGCCACCTCTCCCGAAGGGCGAGGCCTTGGCAGTTCTCATAAGAATGCTCAAATCGGTTTACTTTTTTCTCTTCCTCGCCATCTCCTCGATCCGCGCAATCTGGTCATCGGGGGTGGTGCAGGTGCCCACGGGGTAGACCTTTTTGTGGTTGGCCCCGTGGAAGTCGGTGCCGCCGGTGTGGATGAGGTGATACTGCCCACAGAGGGCGGCACACTCGGCCTTGTCCTCGGGGCTGTTGCTGGGGTGGTCGATCTCGATGCCGTCCACCATCCCCTCCCTGACCAGTTCCCGGAGCAGGGGCATACTCTTGTACACGGTGGGGTGGGCGAACACCACCACGGCACCGGCGGCTCTGGCTGTGGCCAGAACCTCCCGCACCGGGATGTACTCGGGCGAGTGGAGCACCCTGCCCCGCGGGTTCCAGCCGAACAGCTCATGGTAGCGCTCGCCGTAGATGCTGTCGGCAAGGCCCAGCTCCCGCAGCGCCTGCATGATGCCGCTCTTATAGAGCACGCCGCTGTCCCTGGCGTATTCCAGCGCCTGCTCGGTGCGGAACTGGGGAAAGATGGCTTCCAGCTCCCGGGCGCTCTGCAAACAGCACTCGTTGCGGCGCTGGCGCATGATATCGCAGTGGCGGCGCAGGGCCTCGCTCTCGGGGTCAGGCCAGTAGGCCAGCAGGTGGACCCGGTGCTGGCGTTCGTAATCATAGCCGGTGAGCTCGGTGGCCGGGATGAGCTTTACCCCATCCTGCACCGGGTGGTCGTAGGCATACTGCACACTGCGCAGTGTATCGTGGTCAGAGATGGCCATGGCATCCAGCCCCACCCGGGCTGCCATCAGGGGCAGCCGGGCCACGGGCACGGAACCGTCGGAATAGGTGGTGTGGTTGTGTAGATCGCCGGGCATGGAATGGAACCTCCTCGCCCTCTCCGTCAAAGCCTGAGGCTTTGCCACCTCTCCCAGAGGGAGAGGCAATTGCAGCATCAAGGCAGGGCACTGCAAACTTGCAGTCGTTCACCGGTCAGATGCGTTGGCTCTCCCTTTGGGAGAGCTGTCGAGCAAAGCGAGACTGAGAGGGCTTTATCTCTTATAATAATTGATCAGACACCCATCTGCCAAAATCTCCCGCTCATCGGAGGTCAGGGGTGCCATATAGAGGGCGAAGGGCTTCACTTCCTCCCCCAGCACATAGGCAGGGATGTTCTGCAGATCGCCCTTGAGGGCTTCCCGGACATGGGGAATGAGGATATAATCCCCCAGGCCGAAGGGAGCCGCGCCGTTGAGCTGGAAGGGCAGCATGCCCCAGTTGATGAGGTTGGAGCGGTAGCGCTTGGTGGCGTACTCGTTGACGATGTTGGCCCCGGCCCCCAGCACGCGCTGGCAGCTGGCGGCCTGCTCACGGGCGGAGCCGTCGCCGGGCTTGACGGCAAAAATGGTGGAGGCCAGCTGTACATCGTCCCAGGTCAGGGCCTCGCAGCCAGGCACGGCACGGATCTTTGCCAGCAGGGCGGCATCCCCCTGCCCGGCCCGGCGGGCGGCTTCCTCGGCCTGCACGGCCTTGGCACGCCCCACATAGGCGGGGTCCTTGCGGCTGAGGGTGAACTCAGCCAGACCCAGGGGGTTGGAGCGGTAGGAAGAAGTCTCACCCGAGGGGATGAGCTCGTCCGTGGTGGTAACGGGGTCGGTGATGTAGGAGGCCACCTTCAGCAGCAGGTTGTCGCCCAGCGGGGCGATCTCGGGCCAGTCCTTGATGTTGGGGCCCAGCTTGAGCAGGGCATCGTAATCGCCGTGGCCAAAGCCCTGATACACCCGGGCCTCGTAGCTGGAGGGGTCGTAGTGATATTCGGGCACGGTGGGGTCGTAATCCACCTCCGTTGCGGGGGTCAGGATGCCGCCGTTGGCCGTGGTGGCGGCAATGCTGCGGGCATCCATCAGGGCCACGCCTGCCAGCTGGCCGCTGCCGGGCTTGGAGCCCTCGCGGCTGGGGAAGTTGCGGGTGGTGTGGCGGATGGACAGTGCCCCGTTGGCGGGCACATCACCCGCGCCGAAGCAGGGGCCGCAGAAGGCCGTGCGGATGGTGGCACCGCTGGCCATCAGGTCGGTGAGCACGCCGGTGCGGTTCAGCTCCATCATAATGGGCTGGCTGCCGGGGTAGACGCTGAGGGCGTAATCCCCGCAGCCGCCGGTATGGCCTTTGAGGATGGAAGCGGCCTCGTAGATGCTGTCGAACAGGCCGCCCGCGCAGCCTGCGATGACTCCCTGATCCACCCGGAGCCTGCCGTTTTCGATCTTGCTGCACAGATCCAGCTTTACGTCAGAACGGCCCACCAGCTTCTGGACGTTCTCCTCGCATTCGTGGAGGATGTCCTTGAGGTTGGCGTTCAGCTCCTCGATGGGAAAGGCGTTGGAGGGGTGCATGGGCAGGGCGATCATGGGCCGGATCTTGGAAAGGTCCACGCTCACCACGCCGTCGTAATAGGCCAGCTCTGCCGGGTGCAGGGGCTTGTAGTCCCCTGCCCTGCCATGGACCGTGAGGTACTGCCGGGTCTTTTCATCGGTCTCCCAGATGGAGGAAAGGCAGGTGGTCTCGGTGGTCATGGCATCAATGGCGTTGCGGGTGTCCTGACGCAGGGAGGCAATGCCGGGGCCCACGAACTCCATGACCTTGTTCTTGACATAGCCGTTCCTGAACAGCTCACCCACCAGTGCAATGGCCACATCGTGGGGGCCGCAGCCTGCGGGCAGAGCGCCGGTCAGGCAGATGGCCACCACGCCGGGGCGGGCCACATCGTAGGTGCGGCCCAGCAGCTGCTTTGCCAGCTCGCCGCCGCCCTCGCCGATGGCCATGGTGCCCAGCGCGCCGTAGCGGGTGTGGGAATCGGAACCAAGGATCATTTTGCCGCAGCCGGCAAAGCGCTCGCGCATGTACTGGTGGATGACCGCCATGTGGGGCGGCACAAAGATGCCGCCGTACTTTTTGGCAGCGGACAGGCCGAAGCGGTGGTCATCCTCGTTGATGGTGCCGCCCACGGCGCACAGGCTGTTGTGGCAGTTGGTCAGCACATAGGGGATAGGAAACTTTTCCAGCCCCGAGGCGCGGGCCGTCTGGATGATGCCCACAAAGGTGATGTCGTGGCTTGCCATGGCATCGAACTTGATCCGGAGATCCCGGTCGCTGCCGCTGGTGTTGTGGGCGGTGAGGATGCCGTAGGCCATGGTGCCCTTGTAGGCCTGGCCGGCCTGCTCCGCAGTCACGCCCGCGGCTGCCAGTGCCGCAGGAGCCTGCGCGTCGGCGGGCACCCACTGCCCCCGCAGGTAGTATGCACCCGAGGTGCTGCATTTGATCGATTCCAACATAATACTTCCCCCTCGCTTTTGCAAAAAAGGGGCTGTTGCCAGCCCCTCTGAATTAGTCAAACAGCATATCGTGGATGGCGCTGACCGCCTTGTCAGCGTCGTCACGGTCAATGATGCAGGAGATCTTGATCTCACTGGTGGAGATCATCTTGATGTTGATGTTGTTGTTGGAGAGTGCCTCGAACATCTTGGAGGCAACGCCGCTGTGGCTCTGCATACCGGCACCCACGATGGAGACCTTTGCGCAGGTCTCGTCGCAGGTGGCATCCTTGAACTTGCCGCTCTCCTTGAGCACGCGCATGGCGGTCTCAGCCTCGCCCTCGGCGCAGGTGAAGGAGATATCCTTCTTGCCGTCGCGGCCGGTGGACTGCAGGATGATATCCACGTTGATGTTCTTCTGGGCCAGCAGACCAAAGATCTTGAAGCTGGTGCCCGGCTCATCGGGAACGTTCAGGATCGTGATAACGGCAACATCGGTGTCCTTTGCAACACCCTTGATCAGCATACCTTCCATGTCTTTTGTAACCTCCTTGACCACCGTACCGGGCACGGGATTCAGGCTGGACAGCACTTCCAGCTCCACATTATACTTCTTTGCCAGCTCCACGCTGCGGTTGTTCAGCACCTGCGCACCCAGAGAGGCCAGCTCCAGCATCTCGTCAAAGGTGATCTCTTCCAGCTTGCGGGTGTTGCGCACCTTGCGGGGGTCTGCGGTGTAAACGCCTTCCACATCGGTGTAGATCTGGCAGCGGTCTGCGTGCAGGGCCGCTGCAATGGCCACGGCGCTGGTATCAGAGCCGCCGCGGCCCAGGGTGGTGATATCATCCAGCTTGTTCAGGCCCTGGAAGCCTGCCACGACCACCACGCGGTTGCGCTCCAGCTCGGAGGAAATGCGCTCGGTCTCCATGCGGGTGATGCGTGCCTTGGTGTAGGCACGGTCGGTGCGGAAGCCCGCCTGCCAGCCCGTCAGGCTGGTGGCGTGGCAGCCCAGCTCGTTCAGAGCCATGGCCAGCAGCGCGATGCTGATCTCCTCACCGGCGGCCAGCAGCATATCCATCTCACGGGCCGAAGGGTTGTGGGTGATCTCAGCAGCCTTTGCGATCAGGTCGTCGGTGGTGTCGCCCTGTGCAGACACCACCACCACCACGTCATTGCCCGCCTTGTGGGTGTTGGCCACGATGCGGGCCACGTTGAAGATACGGTTCCGGTCCTTCACCGAAGAACCGCCGAACTTCTGTACGATCAACGCCATAGTTTGTCACTCTCCTCTAGTTTCTCCCAATTTATATCATTCCACAGTTGCGCCGGTATTATCTGCATCCAGCTCTAACAGTGTAAATGCTTCACATCCGTCCAGGCCTTCCAGCGTTTCCAGCCCGGCACGCAGCCCGGCATAAAAGCGCTCAGCCTCCGCGCGCTCGGCCACCGCCATCACGGTGGAACCGGCACCCGATACATACACGGCCTTTGCCCCGCACTGCTTTGCCAGCCCGAACACCTCCCGGGAACCGGGCATCAGGGGCATCCGGTAGGGCTGGTGGAGCTTATCCTCGGTGGCAATGCCCAGCAGGTCATGCCGGCCCTCACAGAAGGCGGCAGGCACCAGCGCGGCCCGGGACAGGTTATACACGGCATCCTTGTGGGCCACCTGCTTGGGCAGGGCCGCGCGGGCGGCCTCCGTCAGCAGTTTGTAGTCCGGCACGATGGCCGCAAAGCAGAGGCTCTGGTCCACATCCCGCTTGACGGAGTAGACCACGCCGTCCTCAAAGACGCTGCTGGTCAAACCGCCCAGCAGGGCCGGGGCCACGTTGTCGGGGTGGCCCTCAATGGCCGTGGCAAGGGTGAGCAGCTCCTGGGTGTTGAGCACATCGCCCAGCATCCGGTTCGCGCCCAGCAGGCCCGCGATGATGCAGGCCGAGGAAGAGCCCAGGCCCCGGGCCATGGGGATGGGGTTGGTCTGCACGATCTTCAGGGGCGGGATCTTCTTGCCCACCTTGTCGAACAGGCCCTTGGCCGAGCGGTACACCAGATTGCTCTCGCTGCGGGGGATGCGGGTGCCGTCCGCCGCCGAGATGTCCAGCCTGTCGCTCTCCTCAAAGGTCACGGTGTTGTACAGGGTCACGGCCAGGCCCAGCGCGTCGAAGCCGGAGCCTACGTTGGCGCTGGTGGCCGGAACAGAAACTTTGATCTTCATCGTCCGTCCCCTTTTCTCATGCTTCCTCGGGCAGCTTTTTCAGCACCAGCTTCACGCTGCCGCCCACGGTCTCCACCTTGCGGGCTGCCTCGGCCATGGCCTTTGCGTCGGCCTGCTCCACCAGATAGGAGCAGCCGTCAAAGTGCTCATCCACCACACGGCCCTTACCGTAGATGGCTTCCACCACGGCGGGAGCAACGCCCGCTGCACGCACATAATATGCGGCGGGAGCCGGGTCGGTGAGCATCCCCTCCACAGGTTCCGCAGGCTGCCAGAACAGGCTGTCGTGGACCTTGGAGCCGTTCTTGAGGGCATCCACCACATCGGCCACCACGGCGCTGGCGGTGGGCAGCTTGCCCGCGCCCTTGCCGTAGAACACCACGTCGCCCAGCATATCGCCCTTGACCAGCACGGCGTTGAACACATCGTCCACACCGGCCAGCTGGTGGCTTTCGGGCACCAGGCAGGGCTCCACACCGGCGGCCACGCTGCCGTCGTTGCCCCGCTTCATCCACGCAATGAGCTTGATGACGCAGTTCAGGCGCTCCGCCGCAGCCACATCGGCCACGGTGATGTCCCGGATGCCCCGGGTGGGGATGTTCTGGGGGTAGATCTGGTGGCCGCAGACCAGCGAGGACAGGATGGCGATCTTGCGGCAGGCATCCCGGCCGTCCACATCGTCGCCGGGGTCTTTGGTCTCGGCGTAGCCCAGCTCCTGCGCGATCTTCAGGGCCTCGTCAAAGCCCAGGTTCTCCCGCACCATCTTGGTCAGCATGAAGTTGGTGGTGCCGTTCACGATGCCCTCCACCTCGGTGATGACGTTGGCAGCCAGGCACTGGTGCATGGGGGTGATGATGGGGGTGCCGCCGCCCACGGAGGCCTCGAACAGGAAGGCACAGTTGTGCTCCTTGGCCAGCGCCAGCAGCTCCGCGCCGTAGGTGGCCACCATCTCCTTGTTGGAGGTACACACGCTGCGGCCGCTCTCGAGGCAGGCCTTGACATAGGGGTATGCAAAGCGGGTGCCGCCGATGGTCTCCACCACCACCCGGATCTCCGGGTCTTCCAGAATGGTATCGAAGTTCTTGATGAAGAGGTTTGCTGCCGGATGGGCGGAGAAATCCTTGGGGTCAAGGATGTACTTGACCTCCACCGGCTCACCGGCCCGGCGGGAAACACCGGCGGCGTTGCGGCACAGCACCTCGTACACGCCGCTGCCCACCGTGCCAAAGCCTAAAATCGCGATCTTTGCCATAGTTCAACCCTCGTTCCTATTTCCTGACTGTTCTGGTGCCCTTACAGGTTATACCCGCAGTGCACCCCCACCACCATGCGCTGGCGGCTCAGCCGCTCCGTCAGCTCCTCAGGGGTCATCTGCATGGTATCGGTGCGGATGGTAACGGCAACCAGCGCTGCGCCGTTTTCCGGCGTGGACTGGTTGATGGTAACAATGCTTGCCCCGGCGGCGCTGATGCCCGCCAGCAGGCTTTGCAGCGCGCCTGTTTCATCCCGGAGCGTTGCCATTACGGTCACGACCTCGCGGCCATTTTCGGAATCAAAGATGCAGTCCTTATATTTATAAAAAGCACTGCGCGAAAGGTCCACGCTGCGGGTGGCAGCCGAGATGCTGCGCACTTCCCCGCTTGCCAGAAGCTCCTTGGCCTTGACCACTTTCAGGAAGACCTCGGGCAGGACCTCCGCGTCCACCAGATAAAAACGGCGTTCCAACTTGTTCACCTCACAAACACAAGTGTTCTTACAGGGAATATAATAGCATCCGGCCCCCTGCATTGCAAGAGACCGGATGTTTTTTTGTCAGATTATCCAGTTTTGAAGCGTGAAGTGGCAAGCTGTCGCACCGGAATTGAAAAAGTGTGACTTTTGACAGAGGCTGGCCTTGTGCCCTCTCCGTCATCCCTGCGGGATGCCACCTCTCCCAAAGGGAGAGGCTTTGGCAAAGAGGATGAGCTTTACGCCATGCCAAGGGCTCTCCCTTCGGGAGAGCTGTCGAGCGCAGCGAGACTGAGAGGGCCGTCTGGAAGGGCACGCCGGTTCTGACGTTGCAGCTCGCCGAGATCGTCGCTCACCAGTTGCAGGTCAGCCATCGGGTTATCGACGCGCGCGTTGGCATCTACAGCCAGGCATTGCGCTTTCAGCGCCTCGCGCAGGGCAATCGCTTCACGAGCGTAGCCGACAATACGCGGAGAATCGAAGTTAACGTTGGTCAGGGTTGAGAAAAAGGCACGTGGCGCAAAGCTGTCTACATCGTGGTTGATGATGCCGTATTCACGTGCTTTCACTGCCCAGGCCGAAAGCCCTTGCAGCGTCGCGATGAGTAAATCCTGAAGGTCAGAGGTTTCCGCCGTTTTACCACACATCCCCTGCGCGTATGAGCAGCCGTTTCCTGCCGGAGTACGGATAGTTTGTTCACATTGCACACAAAACATGATCACACCTTTTAAAGTTATATTTAATATACATGTTTAAGGTTAAGACGCTTAACGCGGGGATAAAAGAGATTTTTAATGCAACTTTAAGGGAGATTGATTTAGCGCAATTTTGGCGGCAGGGATCTACCGCCAGAGAGGTATTACGCAGAGAAAAAGGCGATGAGGATCGGCACTAACAGGCTAAGAATAAAACCGTGAACAATTGCCGCCGGGACCATATCCAGCCCGCCAGTACGTTGAAGAACGGGCAGGGTGAAATCCATCGACGTCGCACCGCATAAGCCCAGTGCAGTAGAGCGGCTACGGCGAATCAGCCCAGGGATCAACATAATAGCAATCAGTTCACGGGCCAGATCATTAAAAAACGCCGCGCTCCCGATTACCGGACCAAAAGATTCGGTCAATAAAATACCGGAAAGAGAATACCAGCCGAAACCGGAGGCCATTGCCAGCGCGGTATTGATGGGGAGATCAAGAATAAAGGCGTTAATTAAACCACCAATTAATGAACTGACAACCACCACCACGGCGACAATCATTCCCCGGCGATTAAGGACAATCTGCTTTAAGGTCATGCCATTATTGCGCAACTGAATACCAACGAGGAAAAGT
>OHAP01000165.1_pt1 | contig 48869 bp, 30 predicted proteins | sample 1577171 | NCBI WGS metagenome assembly OHAP01 (sample SAMEA3541489, study PRJEB24748) | human gut metagenome | biome: human gut; feature: human-associated habitat; material: faeces | place: China | collected 2012 | reverse complement strand
CATTGCGACACAGAAATCCATCCTCACGGATTATGTGAAAAAGCAGGGATGGCACTTAGCAAAAACGTATGTGGACGATGGTTACTCTGGTACGAATTTCCAAAGACCAAGTTTCCAGAACATGATTAAGGACATTGAAAACGGTCTGATAAACTGCGTGATTACGAAAGATTTATCACGTCTGGGGAGGAACTATCTTGACTGCGGACTGTATCTGGAAGTGTTTTTTCCAGAGCATAACGTGAGGTATATAGCGGTCAATGACGGCGTGGACACGCTCAATAAATCAGCGATGGACATCACGCCTTTCCGCAACATCCTAAACGAAATGTACTCTGCCGATGTGTCGGTCAAGATAAAATCGGCGTACCGAGCGAGGTTTCAGCAGGGGAAATTCATGGGGACGACAGCACCATACGGATATGTCAAAGACCCCGCCGACCATAATCACCTGCTGATAGATGACAAGGTTGCCCATGTGGTAAGGGAGATATTCGACCTTGCATTAGCGGGCAACGGAATCGCCAAAATCCGCAAGCACATCAACAAACAGCATATCCTACGCCCTGCCGCTTATGCAGTGGAGCAAGGGGCAACAGGCTATGAGCGGTACTTTGAGGGTAACGAGGAAAACCGTTATATTTGGAGCGAGAACAGCGTAAGGGGCATTTTAAGAAGCCCGATATATGCGGGAAACCTTGCAGGCTACAAGCGGATTGCCGCCAACATGAAAAGCAAGAAACGCCCCTCTAAGCTGCCCGAAGAATGGGAAGTGATACCAGACACCCATGAGGGGATAGTCACGCAGGAGGAATTTGATACCGTACAGCAGCTTATTACAAGCCGCAGATTACCAGAAAACAAGGGCGGCTTTGAGAACATCTTTGCAGGCGTTATTAAGTGTGCGGACTGCGGTTATGCCATGCGGGCTATGAGTGCCAACAGGAGGAAACGCCCCGACATCATCGACTGCGTACAATATTCCTGCAATAATTATGGCAGATACGGTAATATCATGTGTACCGCACACAGCATTGAAGCGAGGGACTTGTTCAACGCTGTCCTCACCGACATCAACCGATTTGCGGATATGGCGGTCAATGATGAAAAGGCGGTGAGGGCGATTGAAAAGCGGCTCACGGAAACAGACCATAGCAGGGCAAAGGCACTGGAAAAGGAGCAGAGAAAGCTGAACAAACGCCTTGCGGAACTGGACAGGCTGTTTTCTTCCCTTTATGAAGATAAGGTGATGGAGCGTATTACGGAGCGGAATTTTGAGATGATGTCGGGGAAATACCAGAAAGAACAGCTTGAAATTGTAGCAAGGCTGAAAGAGGTAACGGAAACGCTAGGCGACAGCTATGAGAAGTCGCAGGGTGTCCGTGATTTCCTCTCCCTAATCCGCAACTATCAAGGAATTAAGGAACTGGACGCAACCATCATAAACGCACTCATAGACAAGATACTTGTTTCGGAACGTGAGAAACTTGCAGACGGGACAGTAAGACAGGAAATCAAGATTTATTATAAATTCATCGGCTTTGTCGGTGAATTACATATCACGCCCACAAAGCGGTGGACAGCGTTAAAGCCTAAGAATTGTACGGTGTGCGGTGTTGAATATGTTCCCCGCTCTGGCATATCGAAGTATTGTCCTGCTTGTGCCAAGAAGATACAGAGGGAGAAATCAAACGAGAGCAAACGCAGGAGCAGGGAGCGAAACAGACAGGCATGTATTGAACTGTCCGCAAAAAATGACCGACTGACATGGTTCAAAGAGAAGGTCGTATTTTGCGACAGGGCAATATTAATCAAGAGGTTGAAATTTATCGTTATATTACAGAAGGCAGTTTTGATGCTTATTCTTGGCAGTTGTTGGAAACAAAGCAAAGATTTATTTCTGAACTATTAGCAGGATCTTTGGTTGAAAGAAGTGGAAGTGATATTGAAGATTCAGTTCTTGATTATGCTGAAGTAAAAGCTTTGGCAGTGGGAAATCCATTAGTTAAGGACAGAGTTGAGGCGTACAATGAACTGACCAAATACAAAATTCTTCAAAGAAAATATGTTGAGGCAAGGATTGCATGGGAAAAAGAAGCTATGGAGCTTCCGGGAAAGATTAAACATCAAAAGGACATTATTAGTAAATGTGTAGACGACATAGAATTTGTTAAAAAGTGGAATAAGAAATATCCGAATCCGAAAAACAATGATGAAAAGAAAAAATTGGTAGAGAAAAGAAAGTTTATTAGAACTACGATTCACCAGGCAATTAAGGAGAATGTATTAGAAACAAAAGAGAGAAAATTCATAAAATACAGAGGGTTTGACATAATTCTTCCTACAAATATGAAATCTGAAAAACCATATGTATGGCTGCAAAACAATGGAAGGTATTATGTTGAACTAGGAGATACAGAAGTAGGTAATTTGGTAAGAATTGATAATTACCTAAACAATTTAAATGACCATTTGAAAGAATTGGAAGAATCACTGGAAAAGCAACAAACAAAACTTAGAGACATAAAAACAAACCTTTCAAAAGATGAAAACTTTTATGATCAGATTAATCATTACAGGAAACTGGTAGAAGAGTTAGATGAAAAGTTAGGAGTAAATAATAATGGAAAATAGAGTAAAAGATATAAAACTTGCTAAAATCCCACAGATGGATGTTGGTAGAATTACAGAATTATTAGCAGATTCATATAGTGTATTAATTAATAACAAAAAGCCAATTAAGATTATGCCGTCGGTTATGCTGTGGGGACCACCCGGGGTGGGTAAATCTCAGGCTGTAAGACAGATTGCAAAAGAGATAGAAGAAAGAACAGGCAAGAAATCAGTTGTTACAGATGTAAGATTACTGTTATTTAATCCGATTGATTTAAGAGGTATACCAACATCAAATGCTGACAAAACATTAGCAATATGGCTAAAGCCACAGATATTCCAGATGGATTCAAGTGATGATATTGTAAATATTTTATTTTTAGATGAAATATCAGCCGCACCACAATCGGTACAGGCAGCAGCATATCAAATTACTCTTGACAGAGTTGTTGGAGAACATAAACTTCCGGATAATTGCATTGTTATAGCTGCAGGTAACAGGGTGACAGATAAATCAGTTGCATTTAAAATGCCAAAGGCACTTGCAAACAGACTTTTACATATAGAAGTTGAAGGCAACTTTGATTCATGGAAAGAGTGGGCAATCAAATCGGGAGTAAATGACAAAGTAATAGGGTTCTTATCTTTTAGAAGAAATTATTTGATGAACTTCGATGCAAAATCAGAAGACATTGCATTTAGTACACCACGTTCATGGGAGATGGTTAGTAATATTTTAAATAATATTAATGATGATGTGTCAGAAGTATATCCATTAATTACAGGACTTGTAGGGACAGGAGTTGCAGTTGAATTTAGGACGTGGTGCAATGTGTATAATCAGTTACCGGATATGGATGACATATTTAATGGACTTCGACCCAGAGTACCAAAAAGCCCTGATGTCCTGTATGCCTTAACAGCAGCAATGACAAGCTATGCAAGAGAACATAAAGAGGAAATAACAAAAATAGCTAACTCAATAAGATACGCTGAAAAGTTACCACCGGATTTTGGTGTGGTGTTGATGAAAGATTATATGTATATTGAAAAAGATTATAAACGTAAGTTAATGGCAATACCTGACTTTGCCAAGTGGTTATCAGCAAAGGGGAAGATTTTAAATGGAGTTATCAAGTAACAAAATTAAAGAATATACAAAAAGATTGATGCTATCCAAAATGAGAATACTTTGTAACAATGGCTTTTATGGACTTTTACTTATGCATATGAAATATGGTTTGGATGCAGAATGTGGAACAGCATATACAGATGGTAAGGTTATAAGATTTGATCCTAAATTTCTTGATGAGTTAAATGACGATGAACTTGATTTTATTATGATGCATGAGATTCTTCACGTGGCATTGAAACATTGTTTTAGAGGAAGAGAGTTGGAAAAAGAACTATACAATATTGCTTGCGATATAGTAGTAAATTCTAATATTCTTTTGTCAAATAATATGGACACAAGAACAATAACTCTTAGAAGTGATGGTGAAGCAATGCATCTTGCTCCAAATGGAAAAGAAGGATATGAGTACACTGCTGAAGAAGTATATAATATGTTGCAGAAAAATCTGGGGATGAATAACGCAAAGCTTCAAAGTAATGGAAAAACAAAAAATACTACTAATATAATTGACAATCACACAAAATGGCAACAAATAGAAAAGAATGAAGAGCTGGAAGAACTATGGATTAGTAGATTAGATGAAGTGTCAAAAACAATAGAAATAAGAGATTCTATTATAAATAGAGAAACAATGCCGGCTTTCGCTCAACGTAGACTAAAAGAATTAAAAAATGCACAAACAGATTGGCGAGAAATATTAATAGATTTTTTACAGGAGGAGGTTGTGGATTATTCATTTATGCCACCTGATAGAAGGTTTGATGATTGCTCCTTTTTTCTACCGGATTTTAATGATAAAGACATTAAACCTGAAAATATTCTTTTTATGATTGATACATCAGCATCAATGAAGGATGATATGGTAACTGCAGCATATTCAGAGGTTAAGGGCGCAATTGAACAGTTCAACGGAAAATTAATCGGAATGCTTGGATTTTTTGATGCAGTAGTAATTGAACCAGTACCTTTTGAAAATGAAGAAGAATTTGAGATGATAAAGGCAATAGGTGGAGGGGGGACAAATTTTCAAATTATATTTAATTATGTAAAAGAATATATGACAGATAATCTTCCAGTTAGTATAATAATTTTGACAGACGGATATGCACCATTTCCAAAAGAAAGTGAAGCAATGGGGATACCGGTAATTTGGCTACTTAATAATGAAAAGGTAAATCCGCCCTGGGGAAAAGTGGCAAGGATTAAGTGCTTAGAAGATAATTAAAACAAGAAGAAAGTTGGAGGAGATGTATTGTGAATAATAAGAAAGATGAAGGTCAAAACGGAAATTATGGTATTGAAAGTAATACAATATTATTAAAAAATATATTGGAAGAAAGTGTATATGTCATTCCGGCATATCAAAGACCATATGAATGGAAATATTCTCAAATTGATAAAGTGTTGGAAGAAATTTTTTCATTAGCTGATAATGAAGCATCAAAAGAAGAATATGCATTTTTAGGTTCTCTTCAATTCAATATAAATGAAAATGAAGAAAAAGAAATAATTGATGGTCAGCAAAGACTTACAACACTCTTTTTGATTATTGAGGCTATTAAGAACACTAACAATTCTGAGCAGGAAAAAATAGTCATATATGAAAATAAAAAAGAGTTATGTATAGGAAATTGTACTATAAGGTATAAGAACAACATAAAAAGCGATAAATTTCAAGAAAATTATAAATATATATGCTCAAAATTAAATAATAAGAAAATATGTGTAGATGATTTTATAGAAAGAATTATTTTTGTACAAATTATAACTGAAAAAACATCGTTAGAGAGAATGCTTAGAATATTCACAACAATGAATATGGAAGGATTACCACTTCAAAGTGAAGATGTTTTTAAAACAAAATATGCAGATTTATTTAATAAAGATAGTGAAAAAGTTTTAGAGATATTAAATAATAAATATCAGGAAATTTATAATTATAATAATGAATCCAGAAATACAGAATTGTCAGAATATGATTTGGCGGATGTATTTAAGTTTTTCATTATGAGAGAATTAGAGGTGGGCAAAGGTCCGACCGGGATGAAACAAAATGCCATTTCATTTTTTGTTGAAAAAATGGATTTATTAAAAGAAAAAAAGGAGTACATTAGTGTAAATAGAGTTAAAGAAATAGCAGATACAATTTTAGTAACTCAGAAAATAATAGATAATCAAAATGACAAAATATTTGAAAGCGATGATCAATTAATTTGGTTTGCAAGAGAATTTATGTGGGAATCAAGATATGGTCAGCTAAATAATGTAGAGTATTTTATTACATATGTTATTTCAAAAGAAAAAGGAAATCCAACAATTGACGAAGTTAAAGAGGCACTGAAAATTACAGAAATTATATGGCAATATTGTTCTATTTGTAGAGCAGGTAAATCGAGAATAGTTAATCAGGTTTTTGAGAAGATAATCGAAGTATTAATGAATAGTGATATCGACAAGGAAAAAATAAAAAAAGAATTAAACGGAGGAAATTTAAATAAGAAAAGCAAAGAGTATCAGGATTATCAATATTATGTAAATGAATATAAGAAGTCAATAACAGAAAAATGCTTTGGAAGTGATTTGAGAAATCTGGAAATAGATTTGAGTTATATGCAAGATTGTCTTTTAAGCAAAGAAAAATGTACGATAGGAGATGTAAAGAAAAACTTATTTTACAGAGGCAATTATAGTAATGTAGGAAAGGATAAAAGATTAGATATTGAACATATTATATCTCATACTTTTATAGAGGATAAAGATGCCGTATTAATTGATTCTATAGGAAATTTAATGTATCTTGAAGCATCTATTAATCGAAATTTAGGAAACAGATTGAAAAATCATTTGAAGGAAGATTTTACTTTTAAAGAAGATATAAATATTCTTAAAATACCTATGGAAGATGTGATGGAAGAAAGAACTTCATATGATTCTTATAGAAAATCAAAGCTGAAATGTGTTGAAAAAGTAATTGAAGATTATGAGAATAATTCAAGAGAATGGGATCTGGATATGTGTAAAAAAAGAGCAAAAGAAAAGATTCTTTTTGTAGGTGAAATATATAAGAATAATGGATTCGATTTAGGGTTAGACAATTAGTTAAATTACAATCAACAGACAAAAATTCATATGCAGTGCATTAGTGCATTTCAATTTTATATTGAAGTCAATAGGGAGTCGCTATTGATAGTTATTAATACAGTTTGTACTCGATAAAATCGAATACACCATAGAATCTTTGCTCGATGTAGGTGGAGCACATTTTCATGTGCTAGACTACATCTGCGCCAGCTTCTAAATTCTCAATGTTTTGCACTGCATATGTGAAAGGAATAGATGTTTAATGGTATATTATAAAGATTTATCAACACTTGAAAATGACATACATATTTCCCGCAAGGTGTTGTACAAGTTTAGTAGAAATATTTTTTCAAACTATAAAACTGTAGAAATTATGAAAAATAATGGAGAAATCAGAACATTACATGTTCCGAAAGACGATCTTAAATCAATACAAAGAAAAATTAGATTTTATATTTTAAGAAAAATGCCTACATCAATTTATGCAACAGCCTATATTAGAGGTGAGGGAATAGTGAATAATGCTAAAGTACACGTTGGAGCTGAGAACATACTAAAACTTGATATCAGACATTTTTTTGATAATATTACGTATCCAATGGTGAAAGAAAAAGTTTTCAAACCAGACATTTTTTCAGAACCCATTAGAATACTATTAAGCATTTTATGTGTGTATGAACATAGTATTCCCCAGGGAGCACCGACATCACCTGATATATCTAACATAATTATGAGAGATTTTGATAAAGAAATAGGAGATTGGTGCAAGGAACGCAACATTAATTATACGCGTTACTGTGATGATATGACTTTTTCGGGAAAATTCGATAAAGAACCTGTAATTGAAAAAGTAGAATCAGAACTTAGAAAGATGGGGTTCTATCTAAACAACAGAAAGACAACATATTTACATTCAGGACAGTCAAAGAATGTTACAGGAATTATTGTAAATGAAAAACTTTCAGCACCAAGAAAATATAAGAAAGAAATAAGACAGGAAATATATTATTGTAAAAAATATGGAATAGAGAACCATATGAAACATTCAGTATTAAAAAAGAAAAGCAGGCAATTATCAGATTCGTTAAAAGGACAAATTAACTTTGATGTTGATGTGGAAATATCAAAAGAACAGTATATTAATTCTTTAATGGGAAGAATTAACTATGTATTATCGGTAGAAGATAATGAAGAAATGAGAGAATACAAGGAATGGCTGTATGGATGTGGCAATACTCAAAAGTTTTAAAAAGCAATATTTCTTTGCACCGATTATATTTTTCTATATGAGACATTGTAATTATGAAAAACTAAAACTGGTGCTATGTCAAGATTTAGCACAAAATAAAATGAGAAGTTCTGTCAGCTAAGCAACCGGCAGAGATTTAACCCTCTCATACAATTTTTCAAATTCATCAGGTGACATGTAATCACAGTGACTATGAATTCTGACAGTGTTATAAAAGGTTTCGATGTATTCAAAAATCAGGTTGTATGCGTGTCTGTAATTCTTAATGTTAAAACGGTTAAGCCATTCCCTTTTTATGAGTGAATGGAAGGATTCAATGCAGGCATTGTCATAAGGATAACCTTTATGTGAATAACTGCGTTGCATGTTTTTGGTGGCTTCGCGCCATGCCTGTGAAACATACTGAGCAGTGAAAAGTGTAAAGTGGAATGCAAATTATTAGAAAAAATCATTGTAAATTATTCAATGAACCAATAGACTAGAGTATATAAGTATGAAAGGTGCGAGGTAATAAGAAGTGAAAAGAATATTAATAGATAACAAGCAAGAAGATTTAAAACAAATAGCATATTCTATTCCGTGGAAAAGTGATGCAGTTTGTTTCAATTTCAAACATCCAGAGATTTTTGTTTTAGATTCAGAAATACAAGATTTACAAGATGAGGGAAGCGTGGAAACTTTAGTAATAGGATGTAAATTAGTAGATTATAGCTTTATTTCTAAAATGAATAATTTAAGACAGTTGTATATATATTCTGGAGATAACATTTATGATTTAAACTTTATTGAAAATCTAGTTTGTTTACAACAAATTTGCATTTGTAATTCTCATGTGGAATCTATTCAGCCAATTGCAAATTTAATTAAAAATAAAAAAGAAAAACATGCTAATAGCAAAGAGTTTAAGGAAAAATTGGAATGTGATATTGAAGGGATTTATATTGAAACAGATAGATGCAGTGTAAATGAAGAAGAATTAGATTTTTCGGGAATTTATATAGGAGAAATTAAAATAAGAAGGACGAAATAGTTATGCCTAAAATAATTCATAGAACAACGTTGATAATTGCAACATTAACAATACTAACAGTTGCATTATATAATGCGACTTCAATTGATATAATCCTAACTTTTGCAATTACATTAGGGACAACTTCATATCATTTTATTATGAGATTGCTTGTAGGTTTGATTTTTAATCAGGTTATGAGGAACAGAGCGGATTATACGAAGAGTTGGTATCAGGTCAGCAATTTTGAAAATAGAATATATAAGAAATTAAATGTGAAGAAATGGAAGAACAGAATGTCTACATATGACTCAAGTTTGTTTGACACTAAAATTCATAGTTTGCATGAAATTGTACAGGCTATGTGTCAGGCAGAGTTGGTACATGAAATGATTGTAGTGCTAAGCTTTGTGCCGATTGTGGCAGGAGTTTGGTTTGGTGCATATCCTGTTTTTGTTATTACATCGATTTTGGCTGCAATGTTTGATTTGATATTTGTAATGATTCAGAGATATAATAGACAGAGAGTTATTAAGTTGATGAAATACAAAGAAGGAAAAAGCAAAAAAGATGGCAGAGAAGATGACAAAGGAAGAGTGGTATAATCAATTATTTCTGGGACTTGGAAGGTCAAAGTTTCGTAGCAGTTTTCATTTGAAACAGAAGGATATTGATTATATAAATGAAAAAGGTTTGGATACTATAAGAGAACATGCCAGAGAGTTTATTGCAAAAAGAGAAGCACCGCCGGTTATTCCAAATGACGGAAAACAGACACCAATGAAAGGGCATCCGGTTTTTGTGGCACAGCACGCAACGGCAACATGTTGCAGGGAGTGCATTAGAAAGTGGCACAAAATACAACCGGGAAGAGAGCTAAGCCGGATACAACAGGAATATTTGGTGGATGTGATAATGACGTGGATTGAGAAGGAAATAACCAACTAGGTTGTGCCCTAATGAATATAAGACAGGATTTAAAGCAGTAGAAAAGTCTGATAACTATAAGAAATGGAGATGTTATTTATGGAGGTAAAAGAGTGGTCATATGAAGAATATCCATCTTTTGATGAGCCAATTGATGGAGTGGAAAGAATACCAACTACAGGGGACGAGAAGGGTGCATACATATTTTCTAATGTTGAATATGCACACGTAGATGGAATAACATTGCATTTGCAAATTATTGTTCCCAGAACAAGAAATACAACAGATAGTGATGAAACATATCCTTGTATAGTTTATGTTCAGGGTTCAGCATGGTTGAAGCAGAATATTAATTCCAAACTTGGTGTGCTTTCAAGATTAGCTGAAAAAGGTTATGTAATAGCAGTTGTTGAGTATCGTCATTCAGGCATTGCACCTTTTCCGGCACAGGCGATAGACACAAGAAATGCCATAAGATTTATGAAAATTCATGCCAGTGAATACAAGGCAGATGCAACCAAGATGTTTGTTGCAGGGGATTCTTCAGGAGGACATTCTGCATTTTTTTCACAGCTTATCAAGGAAGATTCTAATGAAAACATTTATCCTGAAGCAGATGCAAATGTTAAGGGAATTATTTCAATGTATGGTGCATTAAGCATAATGTTTGAAGACGGAATGCCTAGTACATTGAATCATCATCAGCCTGATAGTCCGGAAGGAATGGAAATGGGTGGCGTTGATTTGCGTAATAATCCTGATTTGTGTAGAAAAATGTCAGTTGAGTGTAATATAAATGAGGACACACCATTGCCTCCAATACTTATGTTCCATGGAACAAAGGATCGCACAGTCAACCCTAAAATTAGCGTCGTTGTATACAAGCTATTAAAGAAATACAATAAAAATGTGAAGTTATATATGCTTGAAGGTGCGGACCACGGCGGAAGTGAGTTTTTTACAGAAAGAATTTTGGATATTATTGAGGAGTTTATACAGTCAAATATATCTGATTAAAAACTTACAAATTTTGCAATGATGAGTAAAATAATCAGGTTGTAATCAGACTTTTGGTGTTTTGGTGTACTAATCAATATATTTATAGAATCAGATGGAGACAGATTATGGTAAAGAAAATAGTAAAAGGAAAACAGATTTTTGCGAGAAAAGCGCAGCCTGCTACAAAAGCGGACAAACAGGTTGTAACTGATTTAATGGATACATTAAGAGAAAACAGAGAAATTTGTGTAGGCATGGCGGCCAATATGATTGGAGTAAATAAATCCATTATTGTTGTGGCAGCAGGACCGTTTCAGTTTGCAATGGTTAATCCTGTGATTAATAAAAAATCAGGAGAGTACACTACAGAAGAGGGCTGTCTTTCATTGGATGGAGTTCGCAATTGCATAAGATACGAAGAAATAGAAGTGGATTATTTGAATGAAAATTTTGAGCCGAAACACGGCAAGTTCAGTGGTTATACAGCCCAGATTATACAACATGAAGTGGACCACTGTAATGGAGTGGTGATATAAAATATGCAGGATGTGGACTGGCTCCAATGATTTCATTGTTATCAGAAAAATATCCAAACCGACATTACACAGGTCTTGATTTAACACCTGCAATTATAGAACAGGCGAAGAAGAAAAATATTCCAAATGCTAATTTTGTGGTAAGGGATTGTGAAAAAAATCCTTTATGTATACAGGTTTGCAAGCCTTGTATATCATAAAGGATTTTTTAGTAATGATATATTGAAAAATTATATTTTATTAAATATATCATTAGATCATCAAAGTCTTAAAAAATAATTGACTTTTTAATTTGCTTTTATTATAAAGCCTTTTATTTTACTGTTACTTTGCAGACAAATTTTTTCGTACCTGAAATTACTGTAATCTTAGCCTTTCCTTTTTTCAAGGCTTTGATTCTACCGTTTCTGTAGATTTTGACAACTTTTTTGTTTGAGGTTACGTAAGTGATTCTGTCACGACTATTTATCGGTGTTAGAGTAACTTTAAATTTAAAAGTTTTGCCTTTTTTCAAAGTCAGTTTCTTACGGTTTAACTTAATCTTTTTAGTAGTAATTTTGCGTGTCCGTGCATTCTGAGACGAAGTCGTTGGAGTTTTTGTAGTTGTCTTAGAAGACGAAATTTTTGCAAGTGTTACAGAATATACTTTTCCACAAGCACTGCAAGTCTTGGATTTTAATCCTTTTTCTGTGGTTGTAGGTTCTTTTACAACTACATATTCTCCGTAACTATGTCCTGTTGCTTTTATGCTTCTTGTTTTTGTTTTTTTACATACAATGCAGGTAAAAGTTGTTACGCCGTTTGCTGTACAAGTAGGCTCTTTTGTGACTTTTCCGTCATCCCAAGTATGGTTACCGGTTTTTTTGATGGTCTGACCATATGAAATTGTTTTCTTACAATCAGTGCAATATGTATTTCCTGTATAACCATCTTCGCCGCAGGTTGCGTCTTTTTTCTTGCGGATTTCAGTATGCTGATGTCCTGTTGCTGCAATGCTCGCAGTTTTGGTTTTGGCACATATACTACAAGTAAATGTTCGAACACCTTTCGCTGTACAAGTAGGTTCTGTTGTGACCTTTCCGTCATCCCAAGTATGAGTAGTTAATTTTGCAATGGTCTTACCGGATGAAATTTTTGTTCCACAATCAGTACAATATGTATCTCCTGTATAACCGGTTTCACCACAGGTAGTAGCCTTTTTATTACGAATTTCGGTATGAAGATGTTTTGTTGTTTTTGCAATGTTTTCTGTTTTTGTCTTACTACAAATGCTACAAGTATAGGTCTTTACGCCTTCCTCTGCACATGTAGGTTCTTTAGTGATTACTCCCTTATTCCAACTATGATTTTCTGTTTTTGCAATAGTATTGCCTGATGAAAGTTTAGTTCCGCAGTCAGGACAATATTTATCACCGGTATATCCTTCCTCTTTGCAGGAAGCTTTCTTTTGATTTCGAATTTCAGAGTGGAGGTGCTTTGTTGCATCTATGCCAATTTTTTCAATTTTTGTATTATTACAAATAGCGCAGGTATAAGTTCTTTCGCCTTCCACTATACAGGTTGGAACTTTTGTAATTACTCCCTGATTCCAATGATTATCACAGTCATGTACAATTATTGTTGCCGAAGTTGTTGATGGCAATCCGTACAGTGATGTGGTTAACGTGGTGGTACCTTCTTTAAGACCTATAATCTTTCCATCACTATAGGTGGCAATAGAAGGGTCATTAATGGAAACGGTTGGAGTATCTAACACGGTTCCGACTGATCCAAGTTGATTTATAAGAGAAATTATAGGTGTAATATTTGGAGTTACTGTTTCTCCTAATCTAAGAACATATGAATCTTGGTCAAAAGATGTCTTATAATTTGTAATCCAACTTTTAGTTACTGAAACAGTAACAGTTTGTTCACTGTCATTTGCCGGTGTTTCTGTTGTATTAATGGAAGGTCTGGAGGCAAATTCTTCCACCCAGTAGTCATAGCCGTTGTAAGTAACATGACCAACTCCAACGCAGGTAAATTTATAATCTAACATATTTCTACGGTGCCCCTGACCGGCATAAGGTTCGTTATCTTCACGCCATCCGTTATTTACTGCTTCTGCCTTAGAATAAACATTAGGACTTGCTACTGCAATATTCTCACCTGCATCCCGTCTGGTTATATTTTCTTCAGTATAAATAGTAAAAGGATTTTGACCATTTGGGCGGGTGTGGTCGTAGGATAGTGCAATTTCTGCTGCACGTTTCATTGCAAGTCGCTCTAAATCATAGTCATAGACAAGTTCTTTTAAACCGGGATATGCAACTTGTTTGGTATCAGTTTTATCCCAAGCCCATGCGTCAGTAGGACTGGTTCTCAGTTCATTAATCATATCTAAGATTCTTCGGGCTTCTGTCTGGCCATACTTTACAGATATATTGACCGGAATGATTTCTTCTGCATTTACATTTGTAGGAATTATCATAATAAAACTCATACAAAAGCTAAATAGCAGTAATTTTAAAGATGTTTTTTTCATATATTCACCGTTCCTTTCCATAAATAAAATATTGTTGAAGGAAAAAAGACTTTTCCGATGTATAAAATTCATAAATTATCGGGTAATTTATATAGTTATATTTTATTACATTTTTTGGCGATTGTATATGACATTTTTGTGTCTTGACACCCTAATTTTTATATGAAACCGGGGGGACCAGTTGGCAAGGCATTTGAAGTAGGAAAGGAAATATAATAATAAATAATCTAAAAAACTTGCATTGTTTAATGCAAGTTTTTTGCTGTTAATCAGAAAAATTATGGTATAATTATGGAAAAAAGTACGCAAGATAATACGGAAGATGATACGCAAGATGATACGCAAGATAGTACGGAAGTTAGTGCGTAAGATAGTATGGAAAGTTAGGAGAGAATTTTATGGAAAAATATCAACCACTATTTACAATTACAAATGAAATATCAGGATGAATATTATAATGCAATATCAAAATGCCATGTTAATGGAAATTCAACATTTTTTATTGAGTTTATGTTAAAACAGATTGATAGCGTGTTAGAAGAGATAGCAACACAAATAAATGAAGACAGTGAACAATTGTCTGATTGTGTTGAAAACTTTTGGATGTAATGGAATATGATGTTGCGTATACAAGTAATCAACTTATGGAAAAGTTAGAATTGAAGTCTAGAGAAGGTTTTAGAAGAAATTATTTAAAACATGCACTTGAATTAAACTTGGTTTGTATGACAATTCCAGACAAACCAAATAGCAAAAATCAAAGATATATAAAAAAATAAAACTTAGGAGAGGAGCCAACATATCAGGTGATTGACAACAGAGTTAGCGTTGGTTTGGAAAAAACACGCAATGTTAAGTAAGGTAGCAAAAACTTTTATGAAAATAATAAATGAAAATTTATAGAGGATGATAAAATGACAAGAAGTGAAAATTTTATTTTAGATTTTACACATATTTATATTGATGAAAATATAGAGCAGACGGAGAATATTGTTAGAATTGACTGCTCAGATATTTTAGAAACCGACTTATATTGCACCAAAGAAGGGGAGGCGGAGATTCAGAAACGAATAGAGAATTTTAGCATAAACGGCGTTCATTTTATTGATTCAGGTAATTATCATTACATAACAAAAATTATGACGGACAAAATAAATAAAAAGTTTTCGCTTGTTTTGTATGACCATCACACAGATATGCAAAAGCCTATGGTTGAAGGAATGACAAGTTGTGGCGATTGGGCGGCACAGGTTATTGAGCAAAACGAAAATCTTGAACAATTGATTCTTGTTGGGGCAAGTGAGGCGGATATACAGCAGATAAATGTGAAAAATCAGAGTAAGCTTATAACATTTTCAGCAGAAGAATTACGGAACAATAGTGGAAGAGAAAAACTTGATTTGATTGAAACTGATGTACCTTTTTATATTTCCATAGACAAAGATATTTTGGACAAACATTATATTGAAACTAACTGGAGTCAAGGGCATATGAGCCTTGGTATGCTTGAACATCTGTTGAAATTCTTTTTGAAAGATAAGAAAATAATAGGCGTTGACATATGTGGCGAATGCCAGATTGGACTTCCTTTTCCTGAATATATAGAGGCAGAGGAGAAAAACGCGGAGACTAATATTGAATTGTATGAGTATATTGGGAGATACATGGGAAAGTAGTTTAAATAATTATATATCATAAGTAATATAAAAATTATGCAGGAAAAAGTTGAAAAATTATATGAAGGTGTTGAAATTGCAAGAAAGCATAATGTGGATATGTTTTTACAGATGAAAAAATAATGCCTAGATTTTCTATTTTGAATCCAAGATATACAATGACACTTCCACATTACCAGATAGTTTCAGGAATTTATGATATCTTTAATCATATTTGTGAACAGTATTTTTTAGGGGAAGATGATAAAAAAGGAACATTCATAATGACAGGTGGCTACAAGAAACTTGATAAAGAAGAAATAGAGCAGATATTTAGAGAAAGCTTGAAGAAATAATAACAACAAAATGAAAAAGGACTGCCGGAAAATGACACAGTTAATACTGAGAGTAAATCATTTCCGGCAGTCCTTTTTGCAATCTGATGATTTAGTATATTGAAAGAGTCTCTTCATTTCCGATATAAAGATGTAGATGATATTTCCGAATTTTTTTGAGCAATATATAATTGCTATTTGAGCAACGATTACGTGTCAGCAAAGAAAAACATTATATGATATGTAACTGGAATCAGCATTACAGAAATCGGAAAATAAAATAAAAAATAGTTGAAAAAATATAAAAACATAATAAAAATATTGCTTTATATAAAAAACACAAATAAAAATATTTTTATTACAATAAAATTAGTTACTTTTACCAAAAATATGTTATAATAGGCAGAAATGAAAGGGCAGAATAAAAATTTAATAAAAAATGAACCTAAAAGCTGAAATAAGCTTATATTTTTCACAAAGAATTTAAAACGTTTTTATTAAAAAAACAATAAATATTTCTAAAAAAATAATTGAAGTGTTTCAAAAGTAAATACTTCAACTAATAAAAAGTTTTAGAAAATTTTATTGAAAATATAGAAGTGGAATAAGCATCCATAATTCTACTTTCTATAATAAAAGGTTCAGTTTTTATAAAAAGGTCTAAAAGACTAGAGAAAATGGAGGGAAAAATGAAAGGAAGGAAAAGAACTTTAAGGAAAGGACTTTCAGGAAAGATTCTTAGTTTCACAATGGCACTTGCAATGGTCGCTAATTTGATGGGTGGATATTGTGCAGCTACAGAACTTTCAACAAAGGAAGTCAAAGCTGCAAATGCAGAGCAGCCACCATATCGTAATGTTATGTATTATGGTGACTGGTCAATTTATTCAGGACAAAAGAATTTTACACCTGACAAGATTGATGGTAGCTTAATCACACACTTAAATTTTGCGTTTATGGATGCAGATGCAAATGGTGATTTGATTACTACTGATACATGGGCTGATTATGAGAATCCAAATGTTGGATTTTCAGTTGGAACAGACAATAAATATGCAGGTGTATTAGGAGCAATGGTACTTTTAAGACAGAAATATCCTAATATGAAGATAGGTGTTTCTGTTGGTGGATGGACAAGATCAGGAGATTTTCCAAAAATTGCTGCTTCTGAAACAACCAGAAAGAACTTTGCTAACAATGTTGCAAAATTTGTACACTACTATGGGTATGATTTCGTTGATATTGACTGGGAATACCCAACAGCAGACAGAGACCCGGATCCTGAAGGAAATGGTGTAGCAATTGACAAAGGATGTAAAGGTTCAGCAGCAGATACACAGAACTATACATTACTTCTTCAAGCCATAAGAGATGCACTGGACAGCTATGGAGCAAAAGATAATAAACACTATGAATTGTCAGTTGCCATGTCAGCATCGCCTAAAATGATGGCAGCAATTGAATACGAAAAAGTTTTAAAAATCGTAGATTTTGCTAATATGATGACATATGACTTAAATGGTGCGTGGGAAGGATTTACTGCTCATCAGACAGCATTATACACAAATCCGGCATATGGTGAAGGAGATGCAGGACTTTCAGTTGATTCATGTATTAAATATTTAGAAAATAAATATGGGGACAACATTGATTATTCAAAAATCGTAGTTGGTGTTGCACCTTATACAAGAGGATGGAAAGAAGTAAAGAAAGACACAGGAAGAGATTCTAAAAATCCAGGATTATATGCAGATGCAACAGGCGAAAATGGTGTAACATATGCATATTAAGATATTGATTCATTAGTAAGCAAATATAATTTGACTAAATATTGGGATGATGTTGCAAAGGCTAACTATTACTATAGTGAATCTTCAGGAATGTTCTTTACTTGTGATACTGAAGAATCGGTAGCAGAAAAAGGCAAATATGTAAAACAGAAACACTTAGGTGGTCTTATTTCATGGATGGCTTCTTTAGATGCATCCAGCACAATAACTAAGACAATGAAAGAAGCATTGTATGGTTCAGAAGCAATTCCTAATCAGAAGATAGTTGCTCCTGCTAATGATGGAGTTGAAACAACAGTTACAACATCAGGTGATTCTTATACAATTACACTAAAAAATACTAACTCATCAGTAACAAAAGCAAGTGGTTCAAAAGATATTTCAGTAATGCCTTGGGCAGAATATTTCGGAAAAACATTAAGTTATCCTTCAATATCAATTGAAACACAAAATGGCGAAACTTTATCAGGAGATTGGAGCGCAGGAGGTACAATTACAACAGAAAATGGAAAAACTGTTGTTACGCCACCTGAGTGGAGTTCAAAAACATTAGAGCCGGGAGCTTCATTAACATTTACACTTAAATCAGGAAAAGGAACAGCTAATGCTCAAAATATAAAAGGAATAACATTAAGACAAAAAGCTGTTTCAGCAGGCGAAATTTTGTCAACAAAAGTTGTTTATAAAAATGGAGATTATGTAGAACCATCTGAGGATGTTACAACAAAATCTCAGCAAACAACAAATAGTCAGACACAGACAACAGCAAAAGAACAAAATACAACAAAGGGACAGCAAGTAACAACAGCTTCTGTTACAACAAAAAAAGAAAATGATACAACAAAACAGGCAACTGGAAAGTACCCTGAATGGTCTCCAAATAGTGTTGTATATAGATTGGGAGATCTTGTTCAACACAAGGGCAATGTTTACGAATGTACATACGCTCATACATCTAATTTAGGATGGTCACCAACAGATGCGACAACATTGTGGAAATTAAGAACTGATTTGGTCGCAGGAGAAGTTCAGACAACTAAAAATAATGGAAGTGAGCAGAAAACAACAGAAAATAACTATACAGTTAATTCTAAATTACCGGAACATATGGTAACAGGTTATTGGCATAATTTCCTTAATGGCTCAACAGCATTAAAGATTTCAGATGTACCGGATTATTACGATATGATTTGTGTATCTTTTGCTAACTCATCAACAACACCGGGCAAAGTTACATTTGAACTTGATAAGGATTTGTCTAATGCGCTAGGTGGTTATACTAAAGCACAATTTATTCAGGATATTAAAAATGCTAAGGCAAAAGGTCAGCATGTAATTATTTCTGTAGGTGGAGCAGAAGGAACTACTTATATAACAAATGAGGAAGCTGCAAATCAGTTTGCAACAAGCCTTATTTCAATAATTGAAGAATATGGATTTGAAGGTGTAGATATTGACTTTGAAGGAGGTGCAGTATCAGGAACAGATTATATAGCAGAAGCACTTAGAACTGTACGTAATCATTTTGGTGAAGATTTTATTATTACAATGGCACCTGAAACATATTATTTCCAGGATACAAATCCTAACGGAACAATGGCTACATCTGCATATTACAGATTAGCATATAAGATTAGAGATATTCTTACAATTTGTTATCCACAGTTCTATAATTCAGGGGCAATGAATGGATACAATGGATTTAATGCACAGGTTGGAACAGCAGATTTCTTAACATCCCTTTCAACATTATTGTTAGAAAACGGACTTAGAGCTGATCAGGTTGCACTGGGATTACCATCAACATCTAAAGCTGCATCAAGTGGATATGTGTCAACAGACATAATTTCAACAGCAGTAAAAGCTCTTGTTAATGGAACATCATCAGGAAACTTTACAGCACCAAAAGCATACCCAACATTAAGAGGTGTTATGACTTGGTCAATAAACTGGGATGCTACAAATAATTATACATGGGCAAAATCAATGTCATCTCTTATGGATTCATTAGAGAAACATGAGCAACCAACAACAAAGCAAGCTACTACAGTTGCTCCAACAACTAAAACACCAGTTACAGAAGCACCAACAGTAGCACCTACAACAAAGAACGAAACAACTGCAGCAGGTCAGCCTGAATTAAAACCAACAGAAGTAATCAGTTTAACAATTCAGGAACAGAAAGCCGGAAAAGTTACATATGTATGGGGTCAGACACAGGAACAGATTGCTAGTGGACAGACATACAAAGTATACATAGATGGGCAGTATATTGAATCATATACTGTGGCAACATCAACAACATATACTTTTACAACTAACGGAAAACATACTATTAGAGTAACAGCTAATTTGAATGGATATGAAACAGAAGGGCAGACAATAGAAGTAACAGTCCAGGGATTGACTCAGGACGCTACTACAAAGACGCCTGTTCAGACAACAGCTACAACAACAAAAGCACCAGAACAGACAACAAATCCGGGAACAGTAACAACAGGTCTTTCATCAAGATTAATGATTGGCTACTACCATACATGGAATAATGACGGAAATCCATTTATTAAGCTTAGAGATGTGGACAAAAACTGGGATGTTATTAATATTTCATTTGCAGAACCTGAAAAGGCAGGAAGTACTGACGGAAAGATGAAGTTTGATATATCAGGTCTTACAAGTGATTACACAAAGGATGACTTTAAGAAAGACGTAAAGTCATTACAGGCACAGGGAAAGAAGATTGTGTTGTCAATTGGTGGTTATGAAGGATATTTCTCATTAACATCAGACGATGCTGTAAATCAGTTTGTAAGTGATATAAAGTCAATTATAAATGAATATGGATTTGATGGAATTGATATTGACCTTGAACAGTCTTCAGTACAGTTTGAAAGTGGAAATGATAAAGATATAAATAATCCAACATCACCTAAAGTTGTAAATATGATTAAAGCCATTCGTACAATTTGTGATAGCTATGGAAATGATTTCATACTTTCATGGGCACCTGAAACATTTTATGTACAGTTAGGTTATTCATTCTATGGTGGAATTAACCAGTATTGTGACGCAAGAGCGGGAGTTTATCTTCCAATGATTAATGCACTTAGAGACAAAACATCTTATGTTCATGTTCAGTTATACAATTCATCACCTATTACAGGACTTGATGGAACATCATATAATATGGGAACAAAAGAAGGAATAGTAGCAATGTGCGAAATGCTTCTTAAGGGATTCCATGTTGGAGCTTATTATACAAATTCAACTGATGAGTCAACATATTTTGCACCACTTAGACCTGATCAGGTAGTAATCGGAGTACCTTCATCACAGAGTGCAGCAGGTAGTGGTCAGGTAACAAATGAAGTACTTCAAAGTGCGTTCACAGAGCTTAATAATAATTATCCGGGAATAAGGGGAATTATGTCATGGTCAATTAACTGGGATTCATCACAGAATAAGAATACATTTGTTAATGAAAATGCAGAATTTCTTGCAAAATTTAAAAATAATGAACCAACAACAGTAGCACCGGTTATAACACAGGCGCCAACAGAAAAGACCACAACAGTAGCACCAGTTATAACACAGGCGCCAACAGAAAAGACCACAACAGTAGCACCAGTTACAACACAGGCGCCAACAGAAAAGGCTACAACAGTAGCACCAGTTACAACACAGGCACCAACAGAAAAAGCTACAACAGTAGCACCAACAACAGTTGCTCCTACTACAAAGATAGATGAAGATGATACAATACCTGCACCAATTGGATTAACATATGCAGGAAACAAAGATCTTCCATATTATTTTGCATGGCAGGCACCATCAAATGATATTGAAAACTATAATGTATATGTGGATGGAGTATTTGCAGGAAGCTCGGTAAATAGTTCAATTAATTTGACAGCAGATGTTTTTGCAAATGGAAATGGCGACTATACAGTATCAGTAAGATCTGTTAAAAACGGAAAAATGTCAGCTGCTACACAGATAACATATACATTTAAAGATGGCACAGGTTCAAAGCCAACAACAGTGGCACCGGTTACAACAGTAGCACCAACAGAAAAAACAACAACAGTAGCGCCGGTTACAACACAGGCACCAACAGAAAAAGCTACAACAGCAGTGCCAACGACACAGACACCAACAACACAGGCACCAACAACAGTAGCACCGACAGAAAAAGCTACAACGGTAGCACCAACAACAGTAGCACCGACAGAAAAAGCTACAACAGCAGTGCCAACAACACAGACACCAACAACAGTAGCACCAACAGAAAAAGCTACGACAGTAGTGCCAACAACACAGGCACCAACAGAAAAGGCTACAACAGTAGCACCAACAACACAGACACCTACAACAATTGCTCCGTCAGAAACAGGAACGACAACTAAAACTGAAACAACAAAGGAAACACCTACAGTTTCCACAACAGAAATTGTAACTACAAAAACTGCACAAACCGTAAAGGTACCAAAGGTTAAAATTAAAAAGGCAACTAAGAAGAGAAGTGCTAAGAAATTAAAAGTTACATTAAAAACAGCAAAGGGTGTAAAAGGATATCAGGTAATGATATCAACATCAAAGAAATTTAAAAAAGCAAAGGTAAAGAACTATAAGAAAGCCAAATTTACAATTAAGAAATTAAAGGCTAACAAGAAGTACTTTATCAGGGTCAGGGCTTACAAAGTAGTAAATGGAGAAGTTTATTATGGTAAGTGGTCTAACCGAAAAGTTAAATTTAAGAAGTAATTGCCACAAATGGAATATTAGCATTAGATTAAATTTATAAAAAAGGAACAGTCAGATTGATTTTTGAATTAAATCCGGCTGTTCTTTTTTGCTTAAAAGTGGCGAAAAAGAGAGAGTTTAGTGAAAGAAAATACCATTATTAGTAAAATAAAACAGGATTATTAGTAAAAAGAAAAGACATTTTTAAACAAAAACCAATAAAAACGTTTTTGCGACAAAAAATGCAAATTAATAAAAAACAAGAAAAACAATAAAAAAAACAATAAAATATATATGCAAAGTGCAAAAAAAACAAAGAGACTATTTGTGTAGAGTGCTTAAAAACATTTTCGAATTTGAAAAAATATATCAATAAGTGCTAAAATATAAGAAAATAAAAACGTTTTAATGTCAACCTTACACAAAAAAGAGAATAGTGTTTTTATTGTTTGAATTTATTTAGGAGGAAGAAAAATGAAGATGAAAAAGATGTACAAATCTTTATTGTCAATTGTTTTGGCAGTTGCAATGTTATTTACATCACAGACATTTAATATGACTGTAATGGCAGCATCAGCAGCAACAAGCACAGATGCAATTGACGGTGCCGAAGAGACAACAATCCACGCAGAAGTTTTCTTTGTTAATGTAGCAAATGGAAACATAATTACTGTTAGTGGTGTAAAGAATGATCCAATCTTGGTAGATAAGAAATTTACATCTATCAACAATGTAAGTGACGATGGAAAATTCACTACATATTATGGAACATACAAGAATAATGGAATTGATGACAAGGCTAACGAAGTAGTTAACTTCGCTACTAAGTCAAGAAATACAGTTTGGGCAGCAAATGCTGATGATATTATTTATCAGGACGCTAGAACAGTAGCAAATGATTACGCACCAACAGGATGGGAATCAGTAAGAATCCAGCACAATGATGATGGAACAGTTTCTTTTGGTAGCAGTGCAGATGAAAAAATATTCACATTAGGAAAGTACAAAGACGAAGAAGGAACAGAACATACAAAGCTTGCGGTAAGTTCAAAGTATCACTTAGGAGACAAGGTTGGCAATGAAGAAAAGTTCATTATGTATACAGGTGATGAACCAAAGAAAGCAAGAAAAGTAACATTATCTGATGTTTCAGGTGATAGCGTTCAGGTTTCATGGACAACACCAAAGGAACATATTTATTCAGCATTTGAAGTTATGTATTCAACTTCAGAAAATGGAAATTACAGATCAGCAGGTTTAACAATAAAGAATAAGATGACTGTAAATAATCTTTTATCAGAAAAGCAATACTTCTTTAAGATTAGAACAATTACTAATACTAAGGAAGCAGGTTCATACAGTGCATATGCAGATAGTGAAATTGCATTTACAACAACATTATCTCAGACTAAACCGGCTAAAGCTGAAATAACAGATGTTACGAGAAATGACAAGACAGGCGCTCAGACTATTATATGGAATAAGGCAGCAAATGCTAAGTCATATAATATTTACAGGGCAGAAGGCCGTTATGCAGAATACAAATTAATTGATTCAATAGACGGAGCAAAAACAAGTTATACAGATACAAATCCAAACACAACATCAAAATACAAGAACTATTATAAAGTTCAGGCAGTTAACGGTAATGTTAATGGAGAAGAATCAGAACCATATTCATTGGAAATTTCTAAGTTTGGTAAGAATGTATACGTATTTAACGATGCAGATGACAAGGATGCAATTTCTGATAAGGTAAATGAAATCTTTGGATATCAGCATTATGATCAGTTTGGTAAGAACCGTTACGCATTCGCTTTTAAACCTGGTGATTATACAGAAACAGTAGCAGATGCGTATGATGTAGGTTACTACACACAGGTTATTGGTTTAGGAAAAACACCTTACGATGTAAGATTAAAGAATATTAAAACACCAGCAGCTTTAGCTAATGGTAACGTAACATGTAACTTCTGGGTTGACGTTGAAAACTTTACTATTGCACAGACAACAGAAAATCCTAACTATTGGGAAGATTCATTTAAGTGGGCAGTATCACAGGCAGCTCCTGCAAGAAGACTTAATGTAGAAAGACAGACATTACTTCAGTGGACATGGGGAGACAATGCTTGGGCCAGCGGCGGATATATTTCTGATACAAAGTTCCATGATTCAGTAGGTTCATGGTGTCAGCAGCAGTATTACTACAGAAACTGTGAATTTACAACAAAGCAGACAGAAAATGGCTCTATATATGGTATTAACTGGAACCAGGTTGTTCAGGGATGTAAGAATGTTGATGGAACAACATTAAAGGATAACAGTGGTAACTACTTTAACGCAGGTGGAAGCTTATTACAGAATAATGGTATTTCAAACTGGGCAACTAATGGATGTACAACAGTATTAGACAAGACAGATGCAACAAGAGAAAAACCATTCTTATACTTCGATGAAGATACAGATAGCTACAAGGTATTTGTACCTGCAGTAAGAAAAGATACGACAGGCGTTTCATGGTCAGAAAATGATATGGGTAAAGGCAAATCGTTAGGATTAGACAGTTTCTATATTGTTAACCCTGATGTAGATACAGCAGACACAATTAATGCAGCTTTAGGAAAAGGTTATAACCTTCTTCTTCAGCCTGGTATTTACAAATTAGACAAAGCTATTGAAGTAACACATGAAAACACAATAGTTCTTGGTCTTGGTATGGCTACATTTACTTCATCTGATAAGAATACTGATACATTTATCAGAGTAGCTGGTAAGAAGTGGAATAGTGATTATACAAAGGCAGAAGGAAATTACGATATCGGTGGTGTTGAAATCGCAGGCGTAATTTTAGATGCCGGAAAACATACAAACACATTATTAGAAGTAGGATATGAAGGAGCAAATGTTGACCATTCAAATAACCCTTGTGTATTACAGGATGTTATCTGTAGGGTAGGTGGAACAGGCGACCTTGGAACAACAGGTTCATGTATAGTTGTTAACAGTAACAATACTATTATTGATGAAACATGGATTTGGAGAGCAGACCACGGTGATAACACAGGTTGGTATGAAAATACAGCAGATCACGGTCTTGTTGTAAATGGCGATAACGTAACAGCTTATGGTTTATTTATTGAACATTTCCAGAAATACGATGTTCTCTGGAGAGGTGAATATGGTAAGACATTCTTCTTACAGAATGAAAAATGTTATGATCCACAGGATCAGAAAGAATGGATGTCACATAATAATACAGTTAAGGGATATTCAGCATACAAAGTAGCAAATGATGTTAAACACCACTACGCAATAGGTCTTGGTGTTTACGATGTATTCATTAACACTAACGGAGCAGAAATTTTCTTAGATAATGCCATTGAAGTTCCTAATGCAGATGATGTATTAATTGAAAATGCATGTATTGTAGAAATCGCCAACGGTAGCGGACCAAAGGTAGGTATTAACAGAATTATTAATGGTACAGGTTGTGGTATTACAACAGGTGAAACTTCACAGACAGTATCAGGTAAAAAGGGTGGTTATGCTATCCAGAGATTATTATACTACCGTAACAAAACATCAGTATCATTACCTGATAGCTATGACTATTCAAAGGACGGAGGAGATGGAAAGGATGCATATCCAACAGATCCAAGTACTGGTTTAATTGTGGCTAATAAGGATGAAAATGTTAAACAGCCAAGTGATGATGCAATAGCTGATAAGACTATCGTAAAAGAACAGCCTACAGTTGATAATTCAAAGACTTTAGGTTCAGATGATACTGACGATAAGTATTTTGACGAAAAAATCAAGAATTGCACAGATGAATGGAATAAGATTCAGGCAGCTTCAAAAACTAGTTATCCTGAAACACCAAAGGGTGACCAGACATCATTAGATGATCAGGTTCGTACACAGTATGGTGTTTACGTTGGAATGGAATATACAGTAGGTGATTTCATTTACAGAGTAACAGCAATTGATTCAATTACATCAGGTAGAACAAAACTTATCGGTGTAGTAGCAGCTAAGAAGAGCAAATTAACTAAGGTTACAGTTCCAAACACAGCTAACTTTAAGGGATATGGTTTAAATGTAACAGAAGTAGGTGACAATGCATTTAAGGCAATGAAGAAGCTTAAGAAAGTTACATTTGGTGCCAATGTTAAGGTTATTGGTAAGGCTGCATTTAGTAATTGTAAGAAGTTAAACAAGATTAATTTCAAGAATGTAACAACAATCGGAAATAATGCTTTTGCAGGATGTAAGGCACTTAAAAAGCTTACAATTGGCAGCAAGGTAACTACTATTGGAAAGAATGCATTCAAGAAATGTACAAAGATTAAGACAGTAGTAATCGGCAAGTCAGTTAAGACTATTAAGGCTAAGGCATTCACAAAGGACAACAAGATTAAAAAGATTACATTCAAGGGCAAAAAGCTTAAGACTGTAAAGAAAAATGCTTTAAGCAGTAAAGTTAAGAAGAATGTCAAAGCAAAGAAGACTAAACTTAAGGGCAACAAGAAAGCTATTAAGGTATTCAAGAAAAAACTTAAAATCAGGTAAATAATTAATTAAAAACATCAAAAAAGAGCACTAATTAGAAGGCTGTCTTTTTGAGGGGTGGGCATAGGAGGTATGTCGTATCATCCTGCAAAAAGATAGCCTTTTATTATTTAAAAAGGAGGCAAAATGAAAAAATTAGTAGCGTGTTTATTAAGTGTTGCCACAATGGTTGCCACATTATACACTCCTGCGTTTGCTTACGAAGGTCAACCATTAGGTAGAAATGTAGCTTATAACAGAACGGTTAATGTTTCTAATTCTTTCAATACTAATGAATACAATAAACCAGACTTTTTAACAGATGGAAATCTTGAAAGAGGATACCAGACAGCATGTATAAGTTCGAATAAAGACAATCCTTATGAAGATCCACAAACCTGGAGTATGGATTTAGGAAGAAGTTATGAAATTGATAAGGTCATACTATATTGGGAAAATGCAGCAGCAAAGAAATATAAAATTTATGTTTCTGAAAACAAAACAGACTGGATGGAAGTTGCATCAGAAGAAGCAGGAGAAAAAGGAAGATTTAAATATGATTTTGCACCAACTAATGCAAGATATGTAAAAATCGAATTGGAAGAAAGAACAATGGAAATATACGGTTATTGTATGTACGAATGGCAGATTTTTACAGTAGGAAGCGTTGAAGAAAAAGAAGTGCCTAATCTTGCAGAAAATGCCACAGCAGTAGCATCAAGTGATGATGGTGAAAACAGTGCAGAAAAAGCAATTGACGGCGATGAAGGCACTATGTGGAGAACAGAGTACATTCAGGATCAAACAGTAACTGATGAAGAAAAAGCTAACGAAAACATAACTTTAAGTTGGAACAGCCCACAGACTTTTGATACAGTAAAAGTTAAATGGGGCGGTGGCTATATGAAAGGTTACAAATTACAGACTTCAGATGACGGTGAAACATGGACAGACATGTACGAAGTAACCAGTGGTATAGCATCAGAATATAGAAATATTCGATTAAAAGAAGCAGTAACAACATCACATTTAAGATTACAGGGTATTACTTTTGGCGCATACTGTTTTGAAATTTATGAGATACAGGTATATGACCAGACTAATGTTCCTGTAGAAAGTATTAATTTAAATTACACCAGCAAAAAGCTTAATTTAGATAAGGAAGAAGACAACAAAGTTGAGCTTGAGTACAACATTGCACCTTCTAACACAAGCCAGACAGACGTTGTTTGGAGTTCATCAAATGAAGCAGTGGCAGAAGTAAAGAATGGTGTTGTAGCAGGAAAATCTGTAGGAAGAGCAGATATTACAATTGCTTCAAAGGATAATCCAAATGTTAAGAAAACATGTGTTGTTTATGTTTCAAAAGAACTTGATAAGTCTAAAGTTACAGCAGTTAGAAATGACAAAAACATCAATGTTAACTGGACAAAAGTAGCTCATGCCTCTTCATATGTTTTGTCAAGATATAACAAAATTACAGGTATTGTTAATGATATATATGAAGGAACAGATACAGCTTTTGAAGATAAAGATTTAACTTCAGGTAAATACGTTTATACTGTAAAAGCAATTTTGGATGAAAATGAGGCTGATGCAAATCTTTACAGCAATTCAGTTAGTGAAGAATCAGAAGCAGTAATAATTCCTGAACCTGTAACAGGTATTGAAGTGGCAAATGACTATCAGCATATGGGTTTGTTTGTAGGTGGAAGTGGAAAGATTAGATATTCTGTACTTCCAGGCAATGCAACAAATACTAATGTTACTTTTAAGAGTTTAAATGAAAAAGTAGCCACAGTAGATGCAAATGGTGTTGTAACAGGTGTTTCCGAAGGAAATGCAGATATAGTTATCACAACTGAAGAAGGTGGTTTTGAAGCTAAATGTACTGTTCGTGTCGATGGAATCGATGCAAGAGATATTGAAAGAGTTGGAGATAAAACAGTAACTATGGGGCTAAACCAGACTCGTCAATTACAGGTTAAAATTACTCCAAGTGATACAACAAATAAGAATGTTCAGTGGACAAGCAGTAATAATTCAGTAACCACAGTAGATTCAAATGGTGTTGTAACATCAAAGAATAGTGGAAGTACAATTATAACAGCAACAACTCATAATGGCTTAAAAACAGAATTTTTCATAGAAGTGGAAACTCCTGTTACAAATATTACACTTAATAGTAATGAAATAAATCTTAATCCGGGTGGAACTTTTAAGTTAGATGCAACAGTAAATCCTTCAAATGCAAGTAATAAAAACATTAAGTGGATTTCAGCTAATGAATCAATTGCCACAGTTGACCAGTCAGGAAATGTTGCAGCTGATGTAGCCGGAACAACTTATATATCCGCAGTTTCAGCAGATGGTAAGGTAGTTGCAACATGTACTGTAAATGTATCTAAACCTGTAGTAACTAAGCCTGCAAAAGTAAAAATTAAGTCGGCAAAGAAGAAGGGCAAGAAGGTTACACTTAAATGGAAGAAGATTTCAGATGCAGCAGGTTATGTAGTATATATGAAAACTAATTCCGGTAAATTCAAAGCCGTAAAGACAGTTAAGAAAGCAAAAACAGTAAAAGCTGTTATTAGCTTAAAGAAGGGAAATAAATATAGTTTTAAAATTCGAGCTTATAAGTTAGATGAAGAAACTAATGTTTATGGAGCTTATTCAAAAATTAAGAAAGTTAAAATGTAGGAAAGTTAAATAAATGACTATATACAAATATAGGTTTTAAAATAAAATATTTACAAAGCTAATTTTATTAAAAAATAAAGTTAGGGTTAGTTAAAAATGTAAGGAGAAAAGGTTGAAATGAAAAAAGCATTATCAGTAGTATTAAGTGTAGCTCTTATGGCAACATCAATTGTTGTAATGCCTAAGGAAACAAAGGCAGCTTCAACAGGTAAAGTTACACTTACTGTCGAAAAATTATCAATAGGTCAGGGACTTTATACTGAACCTGTTCAGGTGACAATTAACAATGGAGACACGGTTAAAACAGTAATCGACAGATATATGAATGATAATACATTAAACTATTATTATTCAACAACAAGTGGTTGGTATTTAACATCAATTCTTGGTGCAGACAATAGCAGAGTGGCAAACATACCTAATGAAATTGCCAATATGCAGGATGTATATACTTATTCATATATTGGTCAGGATGATGGATTACTTCACGAAGGAAAAGGCATTAGTGCACCAAATACAAACAAGAATCTTGGTAATTCAGATACAGCCCTTGGAGAAGGTGATTACTGGAAAATGTCAGGTTGGGTATTTACTGTAAATAACAGTGCAGTATATAGTGGTAAGACATTTAACAGAGAAGACGGCAAGGACAGCACAAACCCAACAGTAAGAAACATCTATCAGTCAGGAGATAAAGTAACAGTAAAGAATGGTGATGTAATCAGAGTAATGTTTACTTTATTTGGTTATGGTGCTGATGTAGGAATTGATACTTACCAGGCAACAGGTGTTTCAAAAATCAATTTGGCAGACAAGACAGAATTACTTAGAGCAGTAGGTGATGTAAATAGCAACAAAGGCTATTGGACAGTATATCCTAATGTAAATGCTGCATATAGTCAGGCAGCAACAGTTGCATCACAATATAATCCTTCACAGGCAACAGTAAACAGTGCAGCAACAGCATTAAAGAATGCTATTAAGTCACCACAAAATCCACCTGTAGGTACTGTAAAAATTAAAACAGCAAAAAATGCAAAGGGTAAGAAAATCAAACTTACATTAACAAAGACTGCCGGAGTTACAGGCTTCCGGATTAAATATGGAAACAACAAAAAATTGAAAAACAAGAAAAAGAAAAAACAGCAGGCAGTAACAGTAAAGACAACAAAAACAACATACACAACAAAGAAGATTACCAACATTAAAAAGAAAAAAGCATACGTAAAAATTAGAGCTTACAGAATTGTAAACGGAAAGTATGTTTATGGAAAATGGTCGGCAGTCAAGACTGTAAAGGTGAAGAAATAAATTGGCTATCTGTAAATAATGATAAAGGAACAGCCCACGCTAAAGCGAAAGCTTTGGTGTGGGCTGTTCTGCCTAGAGAAGCTTCTTTTTAAGAATTACAGAAAAAGTGAAGAGAAATCTTCAAATATATTCATTACATTTCAAACAAAACATTGAAAATAATATACCACACAAAAAAACAATGCTATAATATTTGTAAGATAAAAAGTATTAGGAGCAGATTATGAAAGAAGATATAGCAGTTAAAGTACAAAAACAGCTTTTTGAATTACAGGACTTGAAATATAGAGATTTTCACGCCAAATTAATGCCAACGATAGACAAAGAGAAGGTTATAGGTGTCAGAACTCCGGCACTTAGAAGTTACGCAAAGCAGTTTGGAAAAACAGAAGAAGCAAAGGAGTTCATAAAGGTGCTTCCCCACAAATATTATGAAGAAAATAATCTCCATGGAATGTTGCTTGAACAGATTAAAGATTATGATGAATTAATAATAGAGTTGGAGAAGTTTCTTCCACATATAGACAACTGGGCTACGTGTGATTTGCTGTCACTTCGAATTGTAGAGAAGAATTTGGAAGACTTCCTTGGAAAAATTAACAAATACATAAAATCAGACCAGCCATACACAATCCGTTTTGGAATTAGTATGCTTATGAAACACTATTTGGATGACAATTTTAAAATTGAATATGCTAATAAAGTTGCAGGAGTTCAGTCAGAAGAATATTACGTTAATATGATGCGCGCATGGTATTTTGCAACAGCTTTGGCAAAGCAATATGACAGCATTATTCCTTTCATTGAAGAGAAAAAACTTGATGTGTGGACACACAATAAGGCAATTCAAAAATCAATAGAAAGCTATAGAATTACACCAGAGCAAAAAGAATATTTAAGAACATTAAAAATAAAAAGATAAGTTACAAAAATTAAGACAGAACATAAAAAAGTTACAAAAAATTAAAAGCTATTGTTGTTTCAGTTCCACAGTTTTGCATTAGATACACATTACAGCTTGGAGAAATTTCACTTCCAAAAACAGAAATCCTGACCATATGAAATCTAATTCAGATGTTGATTTTGAAATTTTTCTTGAAAAATATGTGCTAAAATGAGAAATATGGAATCAAATTTAAAGGAGGAACAAAGAATGAGCGATGTTTTAAAGGCAATGGAAGAAAGAAGAATTTGAAACAGAATGGGGCAAAGAACTTCTCAAATCATTAGGCATTGAAGAAGAATATGTTGGTATCGGTCATTGCGCATTAGGTTATGTTGAAGGTGATGAACCAAAGGCAGCACCAAGAAAAGAAAACAGAGTATATTATGTCAAATAAAAAAATTAAATAAATTTATTAAAAATATCCTGACAGGTTAAGCTGTAAAAAAGAAAACTTGTCAGGATTTTTTTGCTTTATTAAAAAAATTAACAAATATTAAACTTTATGTAATGTTGTTAAAAGGCCTTAAATATGGTACAATTTAACTTCACTGGCTTAATATTTTAAATATAAAAAAGTAGAAAATAAAAAATTTAAGAGGTAGAAAAATTATGAAACAAAAAAGTGGATTTAGTGGGCAGATAGGATTCGTTCTTGCTGCAGCAGGAAGTGCTGTAGGTGTAGGAAATCTTTGGAGATTCCCATATCTTGCAGCAAAGGATGGAGGCGGACTTTTTCTTATTATCTATCTGGTACTTGTTTTAACAGTAGGTTTTACATTGTTAACAACAGATATTGCCATTGGACGAAAAACAGGAAAAAGTGCCATTTATGCATATGAATCAATGAGAAAAAAATGGAAGTTTTTAGGTGTGATTACTTTTATTGTGCCGGTTATTATTATGACTTATTATGCGGTAATAGGTGGTTGGATTTTAAAATATATTACTATTTATATTTTAGGTTCAGGAAAGGAAGCAGTTGCAGACAATTGCTTTACTAACTTTATTACATCACCTTCATCAGTTTGGTACGGTATTGTATTTATGCTTTTAACAGCAATTATTGTATATAACGGCGTAGAAAAGGGAATAGAGAGAGTTTCAAAGTTTATCATGCCGGTTCTTTTGGTTATGGTAGTTGGAATTGCTATTTTCTCATTAACTCTAAAGACAACATTAGATGACGGAACAGTTAGAACAGGTCTTCAGGGATTGAAAGTTTATTTGACACCTGATATGTCAGGAATTACAGTTCAGAAATTCCTTCAGGTTTCATTGGATGCAATGAGTCAGTTATTCTTCTCATTAAGCGTTTCAATGGGAATTATGATTACATATGGTTCTTATGTAAAAAAGGATGTTAATCTTAATAAAGCAGTATCACAGATTGAAATTATGGATACAGGAGTGGCTTTCTTAGCCGGTATGATGATTATTCCTGCCGTATTTGTTTTCTCAGGACTTGATGGAATGTCAGCAGGTCCGGGACTTATGTTTGTGTCACTTCCAAATGTATTTTTCAGAATGGGAATGGCAGGTAGAATAGTAGGTTTATTGTTCTTCTTATTGGCAGGTTTTGCAGCATTAACTTCATGTATTTCAGTACTGGAATCAATTGCTGCTAACTGTATGGAACTTTTCCATACAGAGAGAAAGAAAACAACAGGCGTTTTATCTATTATTTATTTAATTGCAACAGCAGTTATAGCTTTAGGTTACAGTATTTTCTATGTGGAAGTAAAACTTCCAAACGGAAGCACAGGTCAGCTTTTGGATATTATGGATTACATTAGTAACAGCTTCCTTATGCCTTTTATTTCATTGTTGTCAGCAATTCTTATTGGTTGGATAATCAAGCCTTCATGGATTGTAGAAGAAATGGAACTAAATGGCAAGAAGTTTTCACGTAAGAAATTGTACAATGTTATGATTCGTTATATTATGCCTGTAATAATGGTGATTCTGTTCTTACAGTCAACAGGTTTTCTTGATGTGTTAATAAGCAAGATTCAAAAATTTATATAAGATATTTAAGTTAATTAAATATTATAAAATTAGGCAATTTCAAATTAATTTTGGAGTTGCCTTTTTTTCGTTGACATTAAAAAAATGTAATACTACAATGAAGCTGATTTGGATTAAATGTATTCTGGCTAACATTTCCAGTGACGGAAGCAATAACAAGTGGAGTAGGGTATATTTTTTATAGGAAGTTTTTAAAATCAGTTTAGGAGGGATTATGTTGTTGGATAATCAAATAGATATATCAAAAGAATTAATGGATTTTATTAAGGAAAGTCCTACAGCTTTTCACGTTGTTAAGAATTTTTCAACAATGCTGGAGAAGGCAGGATTTATAAAATTAAACGAGAGAAATAAATGGAAGATTGAACAGGGTGGAAAGTATTATGTTACAAGAAATGATTCATCAATAATTGCTTTTCAAGTGCCTGATAATATGGATTTTTACAATTTTCAAATAGCAGCAGCACATAGCGATTCGCCTGCATTTAAAATAAAAGAAAATCCTGAAATGGTTGAAGACAATAATTACGTAACATTAAATGTGGAAAAATATGGTGGAATGCTTATGGCACCTTGGCTTGACAGACCACTTTCGGTAGCAGGACGTGTTATTGTAAAAGATGGAAATACGTTAAAGCCGGTTCTTTTAAATGTAGATAGGGATTTGTGCCTGATTCCAAATCTTGCAATTCACATGAACAGGAATGCTAATAATGGAATATCATATAATCCACAAAAAGATATGATTCCGCTGTTTGGCGAAATTGCTTCAAAAGACAAATTTGACCAAATAATTGCAAATGAGGTAGGTGTAGCAATAGAGGATATTATTAGTACAGATTTGTTTTTGTATAATAGAGAATGGGGAACAATATGGGGTGCAGATAATGAATTTATGTCAGCTCCAAGACTAGATGATGTAATGTGTGCCTTTAGTTGTATTAAAGCTTTAACAGATAATAAGGAAAATAACAAAAGTGTTAATGTATGTGCTATTTTTGACAATGAAGAGGTAGGAAGTACAACAAAGCAGGGAGCAGATTCTTCATTTCTTTATGATGTACTTTCAAGAATTTCAATGTGTATGGGAAAAGACAGTGAGGATTTTATAAGAGCGTGCGCATCATCATTTATGCTTTCAGCAGACAATGCTCATGCAGTACATCCTAATTATAAGGAAAAAGCAGACCCTACTAACCGACCATATATGAACAAAGGAATTGTTATAAAATATAATGCAAATCAAAAATACACAACAGATGCAATATCGGCATCAATATTTAAAGAAATATGCAAGAAAGCAGGAGTAGAAGTTCAGTCATATGTTAACCGTTCAGATATTCCGGGTGGCTCAACACTTGGTAATATTTCAAACAGTCATGTTTCACTTAACACAGTAGATATAGGACTTGCACAGCTTGCAATGCATTCACCTTATGAAACTGCAGGGGTAAAGGATACAGAGTATATGATAAAAGCTGTAAAGAAATTTTATGAAACAGCAATTATGGCAGATGAAGAAGGAATATATAGATTAATAGGATGAGATTATTATGAGAATAGCACTACTATGAGGTAGAAATCATAGTTAGCCTCCCGGGAAATATCAAGGAAATACCCCACAGAATAAATCAAATCTAATCTATGAGGTAGAAATCATGCTTAGCCTTCCGGAAATAGCTTAGAAAATACAAAAAGAAAAAAATTAAAACTTAAATGCACTAAAATACTATTCTAAATCGTGTTAGTTAATGAAAGGAGTTAAGATGCTAAACATTCAAACAGAACAACGATATAACGAGATAGTAGAAAATTATTCTGACATGATTTTTAGAATAGCATATCAATATTTGTTTAATAAATATGACGCTGAAGATATTGTGCAGGAGGTTTTTGTAAAGCTATTGACTAAAAGAGTTATTTTTAAAGATGAAGAGCATATTAAATCCTGGCTGATCAGAGTAACTATTAATCAATGTCTGGACTATAAGAAATCTTTAACAAAGAAGAGCACGGTACCAATTGAGAATATGGAAATTCCTTTTGAACAAAAAGAAGGAGAAATTCTCGAAGAACTTCAATTGCTAAAGGAGGATGAGAGAAATATCCTTTATTTGTATTATTATGAAGGATATAAAATAAAGGAAATTGCAAAAATCCTAAAACAAAAACAAAACACAATTAATTCAAAACTTACAAGAGCTCGAAAAAAATTAAAAGAGATAATGGAGGTTGAATATGAATAGCGATTATAAAAGTGCACTGGACAAAATTCATCTTGAACAGAATAAAAAGGAAGAGATGAAGCAGTTATTCAGAAAAAATAATATGAGAAGAAAAATTAATTTTATTAAACCGGCAGTTGCTGTTGCAGCATGTATGGCACTTGTTGTTGGTATTAGCCAGCTTGGAAATAATCAGGCTACAACAAATAGCCAGTCTGGTTTTTCTATTAGGGTAAACGCACAAACATTGACAAAAGGTGATTCATCAATAGATGACACAAATGGATTTGACGGAGCAATGTGTGGCAGCGAAGAAAATAGTCAGGTTTGTTATAGCATAGAATTTCCGGTAACATGTAAGGGTAAGAACATTGACAAAATTACTTATGACATAAAAGATGCGGTTTTTCAAATAACAAATCCTAAAGGAAATAGTATTGTAAAGGAAGGAAAGAAAACATCAAAACTTCTTAATGTGCCTGGTTCAATAGCAGGTTGTGATGATAAAAATACAAAGGAAGAAGATTACACTAAATCTCAGTACACATCGCTTACGGTTGATTATGATAAACAGAAAGATGCACAAACATACATTGGAATAGCTTACGATTCTAAATATCTATCAAAGGAACAAAAGGCTATAATAGCAAAACTAGATGCTTTTAATGGAAATTTGGAAGATGAAAAAGCAGTATATGAACAGTTATACAAGAACGTTGAGATTAGCTGTACAGTAACCTATAAAGACAAAACTAAAGAAACAAAGAAAATAAAGGTAACACCTAAGATTGGAAAAATTTCAGACTTGGATTCGGATGGATTAAATTCGGGTGAAAAAAATCCAAAGGCGGATTGTAAGATAGTTTATACAGTTTATAGTATAAAATAGAGAGAACCATAGTTTATGAGAGTGGAAATACAAAGTATGAAAAACTAAATATAAAAAAGGCGGCTGCAAAAATAATCATTGTTATTAATACAGTCGCTTTGTTGCATTTTTGGGCACTAGTTATTTTTATGAATTCAAAAAAATCCTACCCAAATGAAATTTCAGGAGTATAAGGTATGCCCCAGATAAATACGGGGGCATGAAATAATATTAGAACTTAACTAAAAAAAGAGAATCCCATTACTACAATTCCAAGCACAACAAGTATAATACCTGTTGCACGATTTAGTGTTTTCGGAGTGGCCTTGTTTGCAAAGACAGCGGCAATTCTTGCCCAGATTAATGTGAATAAAATACACAGAATCCAAACCTTTACATCAGGAATTCCACCAATGGCAAAATGAGATGCAGCACCGGTAAATGCAGTGAAAGCCATAATAAATACACTTGTACCAACTGCAGTTTTTAATTCATATCCAAGAACTGATGTAAGAATAAGTAACATCATCATGCCACCACCGGCACCAATGAAGCCACATATAAATCCAATTAAAACACCACATATAACTGACTGTAGTGCACGCTTTTTGGCAGAAACACCAGCCATAGCTTCTTTAGTAGTCATAACAGGTCTTACAATAAACTTAATTCCAAGAATGAAAGTCATAAAAACTGAAAATCCCCCCATTGTAGTTGAAGGTACAAGACTTGAAACATAGCTTCCAACAACTGTAAATGCAAGAACACTAATCATCATAATGATTCCGTTCTTAATATCAAGATTCTTATTTTTTCCATATGTATAAGCGGAAATGGCGCTGGCAAGAACATCTGAAGAAAGTGCAATACCCACAGCCATATAGGGATCCATATCAAGAAAAGTAATAAGCATAGGGCTAATAACAGCTGCTGCACTCATACCGGCAAATCCGGTACCAAGACCTGCCCCCATACCAGCAAAAAAAGTTACCAGAACAGTAATTAATAAAGACATTGAAAAAGTCCTCCTTTAAGTATTTAGTATAAATTTAAACTTTAAATATATTATTAAATTTTTTGTAAAAATTTATATATTTTAAGATTTCTGTAAAAGTTTATATATTTTAAGATTTTTGTACAAGTTTAAGTTTTTAATTTAATATTAAGTTTTTAGTGAAAAGCTTAAGTGACTAATATAATTTAACTGATGAGTATTATAACAGATACATATTATGAAAACAAATCAGTTAAAAAACATATTTATATGTATTATAAAAAATGTTACCATACAAATAATTGTATGCAAATAGAGGAAATTAAATATGACATTACAACAATTAAAATATGCAATAACAGTAGCAGAAACAGGAACTATAACAGAGGCAGCCAATAAGCTGTACATTTCTCAGCCAAGCCTTACCAATGCTATACATGAATTGGAGAAGGAGATGAATATTATAATATTCAACAGAACTAACAAGGGAATCAGCATTTCAAAGGAAGGGGAAGATTTCTTGGGATATGCAAGACAGGTGTTAGAGCAGGCTGCTATTTTAGAGGATAAATACAAGGGCAACAATGGTGGCAAGAAGAAATTTTGCGTTTCAACACAGCACTATTCATTTGCGGTTAACGCTTTTGTTGATTTAATAAAAAAAATTGGTCAGGATGAATATGATTTCAGCTTAAGGGAAACACAAACATATGAGATTATTGAAGATGTAGCCAGAATGAGAAGTGAGATAGGAATTCTTTTTTTGAATGATTTTAATGAAAAGGTTATAACTAAGATTTTAAAATCATATGATTTGGAATTTCATCAGTTATTTGTTGCCAAGCCTCATGTTTTCATAAGCAGAAAACATCCTTTGGCACAGAATCAGGTGATTACCAATGAAGAACTTGAACAATATCCATATCTGTCATTTGAACAGGGGGAGCATAACTCATTTTATTTTTCTGAAGAGATTTTTTCAGCAACAGAGCGAAAAAAGAACATTCGTGTAAGAGACAGAGCAACTTTATTTAATCTTCTTATAGGTTTGAACGGATATACAGTGTGTAGCGGTGTAATTGACAAAAAACTAAATGGAAAGGATATTATTGCTGCGCCATTGGCGGATGAAAGCGATATGCGAATCGGATACATTACACATAAAAAAGGACGAATCAGTAGATTGGGAACAACATATCTGGAAGCACTGAATAAGTATTTTAATTAAAGGCTTGCCCAATAAATTGAAATAAGCAATATTAGAGAAATGCGCCACAAATAAGTAGGAAAACAAGATAACTTGTAGCGCATTTAATAATTTATAGGCTTGTCCAATGAATTAAAGTAAACAATCATATCAAAATTCTCAAAAGTCATGTTATTCATAGCTTAAAACTATGGCAAAACATAAAAAACAGATATTATATTATTTTAATCTCTTATGCTAGAATCTATCCATGGCAATTAAGCAGTAAAAATATAAAAATATATAGGATTTAACGGAGGAAGAATATGAGCAATATAAAAACACCTTTTAGATATGATTTTGTAGGAAGCTTCTTAAGACCGGAGAAACTTAAGAAAGCAAGAAAGCAGTTCGACGATGGAGAGATAGGGTACGAAGAACTGAAAAAGGTTGAGGATGAAAGTATAACAGACTTAATTACAAAAGTTAAAGAATTAGGGTATCACGTAATCACAGATGGAGAATTCAGACGTGCGACATGGCATCTTGATTTTATGTGGGGATTCGACGGAGTGGGACATACACCAACTAAGACAGGTTTACCTTTCCACGGTGAAGACGCAATGGTTGATGACACATATTTGGTAGGAAAAGTTGGCATAAAAGGAGAGCATCCTTTCGTAGAACATTTCAAATTCGTAAAACAGTTTGAAGATGAAAACACAGTTGCAAAGCAGACTATGCCATCACCTGCACAGTTTTTGGCACAGTTTACAATGCCATTTAACAGAGAACATACATTAAAATATTATGCTACAGATAAGGAATTAGCAGAGGATATTGTAAAAGCATACGGCAAGGTTATTAATGATTTGTATGAAGCAGGATGCAGAAACATACAGTTAGATGACTGTACATGGGGAATGATGGCAGATAAGTCAGGACATTTTGCATACGGAACAACACAGGAAGGATTAATTGAAATCCAGAAAGCACACAAGGATATTAATAATAAGGTTATCGCAAATGCACCTAAAGACATAGTAATCAACACACATGTATGTCGTGGAAATTTCCATTCAACATATGCTAACAGCGGAGCATATGACCCGGTAGCAGATATATTGTTCGGTGAGGAAAATGTAGATGCATATTATCTTGAATTCGATGACGAGCGTTCAGGAGGATTTGCACCGCTTGCAAAAGTGTCAGGAGACAAAAAAGTAGTATTAGGACTTATTACAACTAAGTCACCTAAGTTAGAAAATAAAGAGGAAGTAATAAATAGAATACATGAAGCAGAAAAATACATTCCATTAGACAGATTATACTTAAGTCCTCAGTGTGGATTTGCTTCTTGTGAAATCGGCAACAAATTAACAGCAGAAGAACAGTGGGCTAAACTTAAATTTGTAAAAGAAATCGCAGAAGAAGTTTGGGGATAGTAATAACTGCAAATTAATATTTGAAATTTTTCAAGAATCTGTTACAATATACTTAACAAAAGGGCAAAAAAGTTAGATTAAACCTAACCGCCTTGTTTGTAAGATGTTCAAATAAACGCCTTTACCATCCAAAGCAAAGGGCGTTTATTTTTTTGTCAAATTATAAACTAGCGATATAACGGTACAAATAACAATGGTGTAAGTAAACTTAATAGGGGTCAGTTTGTGAAAAAAAGCCTCCTTCCAATGTATTATAATGTAACTATAAAAGATTCTAATAACAGTGGATAACTAGAATCAAAAGTAGAAACATTAAAATACAAGTAGAAGGAGGTTTTTTGTTATGAAAAATTGGCAGAAAAAAGTACTTGCTGTTGTACTTGCAGTAGCACTGATTGTAACAGGCTTTGCAACATCGACTTTTATGGATGGCAACAGTAACAAAGTAGGAAAAGAAACAATAGTTTCAAATACAAAGGATAACAAGTCAGATGTGGCAAAGGTTGACACAGTATCCATTAAAGATACTAAGACTGAAAAGTCTAAAGAACATAATGTGTCTGAGAACAAAAACAATGTGGATAATAAGATAGGGGACCCTGATAAGAGGATTGACTATCAGAAAATTATTTATGAAACTAAAGATGAAGACTACAGAAAGAGCGTAAAACTAGCTAAGGGAAGTTTTGTAGTCGTCAGAAAAGAAAATAAGAATACCACTCCTATTCAGGAAGAACAGTGGTACAAAGATGCCAAAGCCACAGGCAGTGAAGTTATTATGGAAGATACTGTAAAGGATGATAATGGAAAAGAAGTTAAGCAGGTATCTTACAAAATAACAACAGATGAAAAAGATATCTGGAGCATTATTGATAACACTAACAGTCAGAATACGGTAGAAATAGCAGAACCTGTATACAAATACTTTACAAGTGAAGAGTCTGTTCCATCAGCAGAAGACAACAAGGGAATGGACAAGCAGTGGTACTTAAAGGATCAGAAGCTTGAAGCAGTATGGGGAAATGAAGACTATGGAAATACTGCAGGTGAAGGAACAGTAGTAGCTGTTATTGATACAGGTGTGGATTACAACCATGAAGACCTTCAGGACAATATATGGACTAACAGCGCAGAGGTAAGTGGACAGAAAGGTACTGATGATGACAACAACGGCTACGTGGATGACGTTCATGGAATCAACTTAATCGACCCAAATGAAACACCGATGGATGACCACGGACACGGAACTCACGTTGCAGGTATTATTTCAATGGAAAATAACAACGTAGGTGGTGTAGGTATAGCTTATAAGTCAAAAATAATGCCTATAAAAGCAGGTGGCTCAGATGGAACATTTAATTCTACAGATATCGCAAAGGGAATAGAATATGCATATAAGAATGGTGCAGATGTAATTAATATGTCATTTGGTTCATCAGCTCATTCAGCCTTAATAGAGAATGCATTACAGGATGCATTTAATAGTTGCGTACTTGTTGCAGCGGCAGGAAATGATGGAATACCAACAGCAGATTGTCCATTAGGAGGGCAAAATATGTATCCTGCATCATATTCTTATGTAATAGGTGTAATGGCATATGATGAAGCTAATAGCTTTGCAAGTTTTTCTAACTGGGACTATAAACCTAATGCAAATGCTGAGTATGAAGTAGTAGCTCCGGGTGTTAGCGTATATAGTACACTTCCTAACGGACGTTATGCATCATGGAATGGTACATCTATGGCAGCGCCTATGGTATCAGCGGAGGCAGCCATACTTAGAAGCTCATTAAAAGACAAAGATACATATTCATCAAGATATATAATGGGGCAGTTAGTGGGAGCCACAGAGGACACAATAACTTATTACAATGAGGATGTTAAAAAAACATATAACTATAAGAAATTATCACTAACAGCTTCATTAACTAATAAGCCTAAACCTAATATTACAGTAGATGAAATATATGCTTTTGATTCAGAAGATATATCAAAGTCAAATAATGGTGACGGAATAATTCAGCCGGGTGAAACAATAGACTTGGCAATAGGTCTTCGTAATCAGTGGGGAGCAGCTAAGGATGTTACTATCACAGTTAATGCTACAACTAATGGAATAGACAATCAGTATGTAGAATTTGTTTCAGACAAAGAAGTTGGAATAGATGATATAGGAAGTTTTGGAACACAGAACAACGGATTTAAATATAATGAATCAAAAACAGTAGTAGGTGTAGAACATCCAATAAGAATAAAAATAAAAGAAAATGCACCTAACGATTTAAACATTCAATTCAATATAAACTATAAAGCTAAAAATGGATTAGATGAAAATGATACTACTGTTTATAGACAGTCATATGACACAACCTACACTATTCATATAGTAAAGGGAACAGTGCTTTCAGGAAAAATAACTGAAGATACAACTTTGACAGCTGATAATTACTACATAATTAAAAATTCACTTCTTATACCAAAGGGAGTAACTGTAAATGTAGAACCTGGAACAAAGATACAGTTCTGGGCATCAGATCAGTATTCGGCATATGGTGATAACTACATTGCGTGCATATCAGTAAAGGGCAATATGCACTTTAATGGAACAGAAAGCCAGCCAATAGATTTATTTCTGGGAAAAGATTTTGAACAGTACTGCGTAAATGTGAAAAAATCAGATTCAGGAACAGTAGATATGAACTATGTTAATATTACAAATCCTACCATAGATATAAGCAGTGGTTCACATTTAAATTGCGTACAAAATACGGATTTGGTGTATGATAGATATTTTAATAATGGTAATTTGTGCATTGATACAAAAGGGGCAAGAATATATGCAGAGTATTTAGGAAAATCTAAAATCTCTAATTTTAGATCAAAACCATTTTATACGGGAGCTATGGTATTTGGAAATATGGATACAGTTTTATTTGATAATTGCTATTTGACAAGTGATTTTTATGGTGATGGATTTATTGGAAATGTCAAGTCAAGTATAAACTGTACGTATTTGGTAAATGAAGCAACTGTAGATTTAGACTATCGTACTAGCAGATACGCTTCGAAACTTGTAAATCCGGGAGAATATTTTAGAACTCCGGATTGCAGTGTGGTTAGTAATATTTACAATGTGAATGGGAAAAAATATGTTGCATATAAATTTGATAATTATTTTTATAGAGAAAATTATGTAGATGGATATGATACGAAAGCGTTTGATAATTATCTTACATTGGAAAAAGTATTGGAAAAAAATAATGCAAATTTGGCTATGCTTAATTTGAACGATACTGATGAAAAAAATATATTAAACAAAGTATTTAATGATATTTTAGGAGAAGGAAGCAGTAAGGATTTAGAACTTGCCGGTGGATATTATTATGATGAAGATAATGATAAAATACTAGATGTAAAAGGTGAGGAGACAAGTAACGTTAAAAGATATAGTTTTTCTAAAGACAGTAAAATAGGAACTTATAGGATATATAATAGCGCTGTGACGTGCTATGGAAATAGAGATTTAAGAAAGTATGTATTGGTAGAATTTCCGGAAGAAGCAAAAGATTCAGTAATAAACAATCCTAATATAAGTTTAGAAAATACAGGTGTATTAAAAAATGCAGCATTTAAGGGAAATGCTATTTTAAATCGACTTATTTGTACTGATACATCAGAGTGGATGAAGATTATAACTCCATCAAATAGCAATTTAACTTATATGGCAACGGATAATTATTGGGGAACTACAGATGAAAATCTTATTCAGAAACAGTTAGTTGATTTTGATACAAATACAAATTATGCGGATATTATTACAAGCCCATATTTAGACAAGCCATCAGAGGAAACTTATCCTTGTATTTCTGATATTTACATTACAGATAAGAATGGTGATAAGGTTGATACTGTTGGTAACGGAACATATGATGTTCATGTATTATTTAACAGAGATATGGATAAGAACACAGATCCTATGGTTTCTTACGGACCGGATGATCCATATACTGATTATACATTGAAAGGACAGTGGAATAGTAGTAGAGAATGGGTTGGTAAGATGCCGATTAAGGTTCTTATTAATCAGGGACATCAGTACTTCAGGGTTAAGGATGCTGTTGCAGCAGATGACCATTGGCTTACTACAGGAACTGACTGGGGAAGATTTGAATTCGATGTTACTGCCAGTGGAGCAGAGGCATTAACATTGCAGTCAGAAGGTAGAGTTGGAAGTATTTACCTTAACTGGACACAGGATGAATATGACACTATGGCAGGCTTTAATATTTATAGAAGTGAAACAGGGGAGGAAGGAAGCTTTAAGAAGATTAATTCATCTATTTTGTCATCAGAAGAGAAAGAATATGAAGACAAAAAAGTCGAGGCAGGAAAGAAGTATTATTATTACTTTACAGTAGTAGATACGGCAATGTCTGAGTCAAGACCTTCTAATATTACTTCTAATACAGCAGTAGATGATAAGCCACCGGTTATTAAACATACATCACTTAATTCCATAATTAATGGAGTAGGTGCTACTATTACAGCTACAGTTAAGGATAATATTGGAGTACAAGGCGTAACTTTATTCTATAGAATGGAAGGCGAAGAGAACTATAAGTCAGTTACAATGAACAACACAACAGGTATTAATTACACAGCGCACATTGATGCAGAGGATATGAATGTTGGAAATCTGCAATACTATATAGAGGCAACAGACGGTACTAATTATGCTTATAGTGGTAGTATCGGTGAACCGAATATAGTACCGGTAGAATCTAAGGCGTATATCTCGGCAGTTAGAGCTGAATCAGGTATAGTTGGAAAGAGCATGACAGGAACAGTTAAGGGTATTAATTTCAACGAAAATGATAAAGTTGTAATTGATGACAAGGAAGTTGATACAGAATATATATCTGCTAAAGAGCTTAAATTCACATATAAGCCTGAATATATGGGAAAGAAGGATGTTCAGCTTACAGAGAATCAGGTAGTGGTATCAAGTTACAAAGAAGCTTTCGATGTTACAGATCCTAATGTAAGGGTTTACAATGATGAAGATATAGTCGTAAAAGAATTAAATATAGAAAAATATATTTATTTAAAAACAAACTTTTCAGGAAAAATAAAAAGCTTAGAAGTTAAAATGTCAGATAAGAGTTTTATTAGTTCAATAAGTAATATTAGCTCTAGTAGTACAGGAGGCGTATATAAATATAAATTTGATAATCAGACTATTAATGGCGGCAAATTAGGATATTTCTATTATTATAATGCGACTACTGAATCTAAACCGGAAATTACAAGTGTTAAGATTAATGGTGTTGAAGTAGAGAATCTTGACTATGACCAGGATAGAATATCATTTATTGAACAGAGTGAATATGTTCCTGTTAAGAGTATAAAGGCTAAGAATTCAAGAGTTACATTAGACATAGGCGATTCCTTTACACCTGAGGTAACAGTATCACCGGCTAATGCTACATATCATGATTATGTTGAATATAGTTATGATTCTTCCATATTGAAACAGAACGAGGACGGTTCATTTACAGCTATTCAAAGTGGCGGAACTAATATGTGCATAAATAGTGACGGTGTAAGTGAATGTGTATACGTTACTGTTAATGAGATGCCTGTAAAGGAGATTACTTCAGAAAGCAAGAAGTATTCAGGAACTGTAGGCAATATTGTTACTATCAAGTTACAGGCTAAGCCAATAGAGTCAATAGCAACTATTAACTGGTCTTATAACGATTCAGTTAAACTTGTTCAGTCAACAGACAATGGTAGAACTTGTGTATTTGAATTAACTAAAACTGGTTCTACTACAGTAACAGCATATTATAACAATGCTAAGTGTGAAATCCCAATTGAAATATTTAAGGATGAGGCATATGTAGAATTAAGTCAGGATATTGTAACAATGTATGCTGATGAAACATATACAGCCGATGCACAGATTAGGAACGAAACAAGTAACCAGAAGAGAAATATTCAGTGGACATCAAGTAATACGGCAGTTGCAACAGTTAATTCAGATGGAACTATTACAGCCGTAGGTAATGGATATGCAGTTGTTTCTGCATCACTTGAAAAGAGTAATCAGAAGGCTAGCATTATAGTTCTTGTTAATTCAAGTAATACAAGCCATGAATTAGGTGACGTTAATATGGATGGAAAAGTAACGGCAGTAGATGCTATGCTTACTTTGAAATTAGCATTAATTGACAATCCTACAGATGCAATAACAGGACTTGCTGATGTTAACGGAGACGGAAAGATAACAGCGGTAGATGCTATGAGAATATTGCAATACGCTACAGGAGAAATAACGCAGTTTAAATAAGGAAGGTGTTTAGATGAAAATAAAGAATAAATTTTATCATTTTATTGTAAGCATCATTCTTGTAGTTTCATTGTTAGCAGGGACAATAGTCCCTGCTAATACAATAGTAAAGGCAGATGATAACAATCCAACAATATGGACATCCTATGAACAGAGCAATGGTGTTGTTACAATACATTATTATGGAACAGGAATAACTAATCTAAGCAGTTATCAAATGTTAATTAAATATGACAATGAGAAGCTTAGTTATAAAGAATGCAAGTTTAGCAGTGAGCTTGGATCAACAATAACATCAGCCAAAGAGAGTCAGGGTACAGTTAAAATAGCATTAATTAATGGCAATGGTTTGTCGGTAAGTGATAAAGAATTGTTTGCAATTACATATACAGCTGACTTCGTAGGAAGCGAACAGTGTGTATTTAATACGAATATAAATGAAGCATATGACAGAAATCTTTCTAACATAGACTTTAATATTGATTCACAATTAACCATAAATGTTAATAACCCACTTAGTGATAATTATCAGGTTAACCTAGAAGGAACTACAGATGCTAATGCTAATGATACAGTACAGTGCAGGTTTGGCTTTAGTCGCAATGCAGGAGTAATGTCCGGAAGCTTTATTTTACATTATAATGAGGAGCAGGTAAGATTTCAGAAAGTCACAGCTAACAAAAATGTTGAAGGCTTAATTGTTTCATATAATAAGCTTGAAGAAGGAACTGTTAAGGTAGCCTATGCTTTTAATAAATGTTCTACAACAACGATGAAATTTCTGAATATGGAGTTTATACCTTTAGAGAAATCAACATATAGCTATATCTCTTTAACAGATGTAGTGGTAACTAATGAACAATTACAGGAATGTGTTTTTGAGGGAAGCTATAAGACTTCAATATCAACATTAGACAGTCAGTCCGATAATCTTTTTACAGTAAATGGACCTGATTCAATAGATTCACAGGAAACATTTGATGTAACAATAGATTTGGCAGGCAATTCAGGAATAGCTGCAATGACAGCATCCCTTGAATATGATAGCGATATATTTGAGATTCAAAGTTCATCATTTTCAGAGAGCATTTTGAAGAATTCATTTACAAATGCTTCAACATCTAATAAAGGAAAAGTTAAATTTGCTTTTATGTCAACAGACGATATAAAGGCTGACGGACAGGTTATTAAATTGACCTTTAAGGCTATAAAGAATGAGAATGTATCAGGCAAGTTCCAGCTTGTTGTAGATGAACTTACAGATTCAAATGCTACAAAACAGGAATACAATATTGCAGATTTAACAACTAAAGTAAACAAAATCTGTATTCATAATTACATAGGACCGGATTTTCAGTGGTCAGATGATTATAGTACATGTAAGGCTGTGTACACATGCGAATATAATAGAGAGCATGTTATTAAAGTGGACTGTGATGTGGAAACAACCAGAACGGAAGCAACATGCGAGGAGGATGGAAACATAACACACACAGCAACCGGAATATACAATGACCAAAAAATAACTGATGTACAAAAAGAAACAATTCCAGCCAAGGGACATGTTAAAGGCGAAGTAAAGATTGAAAATGCCACGGAATCCACATGCGAAAAAGGTGGAAGCTATGACGAAGTAATATACTGTACAGTCTGCAACAAGGAACTAAGCA
>OHAP01000159.1_pt1 | contig 49303 bp, 41 predicted proteins | sample 1577171 | NCBI WGS metagenome assembly OHAP01 (sample SAMEA3541489, study PRJEB24748) | human gut metagenome | biome: human gut; feature: human-associated habitat; material: faeces | place: China | collected 2012 | reverse complement strand
CCAAACGCCTTTGCCATCGTTGCTGCCGTCCGCACGATCTTTGCATTGGAGGGAGAGGACGACAGACACGCCAGAATATGTTCAGTGGGTGGGTCGTTCTGATTCATAAAGATCACCTGCCTTGCCCACAGTATAGCACAATTTGATGGTCACGACCACCAGCCACGTCTTTTTCCTTCCTGTCGAAGGATCTCCTTCCGCATGTGATCCAGCGCATCTGCTGCCCAAAAGCCACTCAACATGACTCCAAGAACCATCAACAACAAAACGACATCCATATGATCCGTCCTATCTTTTTAGAGCCGGAAACACTTTTGGATCAATGCGTATTTCCCCAAAACCAGTATGCTTTCATCCCGGCACAGCTGCGTATCCGGCGTAATGTTCATATCGAGCTTTCCGTCTTTTTTCAGCGCAAGAATATTGATGTTATACTTTTTTCGGATATTGATCTCGCCGATCGTGCGATCCATCCATTCCGGCGGAATGGTCACTTCCATGATGGCGTGGTCGTCCTGCAGCTCGATATAATCGAGAATGTGTTCGGAGCTGTATCGGATCGCTGCCCACTTTGCCAGCTGCTTTTCCGGGTAGACCACTTCATCCGCACCATTGCGCAGCAGAAACTTGGCTTGTACATCCCGCTCTGCACGAGAGACCACAAGCTTTGCCCCCAATTCTTTGAGCAGTGATGTTGTTTCCAGTGAGCTTTGAAAATTGCCGCCGATCGTTACGATGCACACATCAAAATTGCCAACACCAAGGGAGCGCAGAAAGTATTCGCTGGTGCTGTCACCGATCTGTGCATTCGTCACATAGGAAAGCACGGCGTTCACACGGTCTTCGTTGCTGTCGATTGCCATGACCTGATGACCCAGCTCATTCAGTTCCTGCGCAATATGGCGGCCAAAACGGCCAAGCCCAATCAAAAGAATCGATTTCATACTTGTCTCCTTTATCCGATTGCGATCTTCTCCTGCGGCAGACGAGAGTGGGCAGGGCTGCTGCCAAATGCCGCATAGATCAACGTCAATCCACCAACACGTCCCAAAAACATCAGTGCGATCAGCACCCCCTGCGAAAGGATGCCCAATTGCGGCGTGATGCCCAATGTCAGACCTACCGTTGCCACAGCCGAAGCGGTCTCATACAAACAGACCGACATCGGCAGCTGCTCAGCCGCAGCAATGACAAAGGCTCCGAGGAAGAACAGCGTCAAATACACCCCTGCGATCGTAGCAGCATTCTTGACCGCGGAACCATCTATGCGCCGCCCGAAAAATTCGGCATCTTCTCTGCGGCGGAAGGTCGCCCACATATTGGCCAGCAGAACGGCAAATGTTGTGGTTTTCATGCCGCCTGCCGTAGAGCCGGGCGAACCGCCCAACAGCATCAGAACCACCATCAATGCCTGTGAAGTGCTGCCCATCGCAGCAAGATCGGCGGTGTTAAAACCGGCAGTACGGGGTGTAACGGATTGGAACATCGACAATAAAATGCGCTGTCGGGCAGAGCCTGCCGTGAACTCGAAACAATAAAAGTACAGTGTCGGCAGTACCAGAAGAAATGCCGTTGTGACAAGGATCACCTTGCTCTGCATCCGGTAACGGTGAAGATCAAGGCGATATGTACAAATGTCCTCCCATGTCAGAAAGCCAAGGCCGCCAAAGACGATCAGCGCTGCGATCACTGTGGTAAGCAATGGATTTCCTGCATACCGTGTCAGCGAAACAAATTTTGCCCCCTCTGTTCCCAGCAGGTCAAAGCCGGCATTGCAGAACGCCGAAATGGAGTGAAACAACGCGTACCAGATCCCGCGCAAACCATAATCGGCGCAGAATGTCGGCAGCAGCAGTGCAGCACCGACCAATTCAAACAGGGCAGTGATCCGCAGAATAAAGCCTGTCAGCCGCACGATGCCGCCCATCTGCGGGGCAGCCGTAGCTTCCTGCATCGTGCTGCGCTGCTTGAGGGAGATCTTTCGCCCGGAAAGCAGCGCAAAGGCAGCACCCACCGTAATGACACCCAATCCTCCGATCTGGATCAGAAGAAGGATCACGCTCTGCCCAAAAGCCGACCAGTAGCTGCCGGTATCCTGTACCACAAGGCCAGTCACGCAAAGGGCAGAAGTGGAGGTAAACAGTGCCTCATGGAACGGTGTGACGCACCGCTGTTGCGTAGCAATCGGGAGCATCAGAAGCAATGCGCCCACCAGACCAACTGCCGCAAAACCTGCAATAATGACCTGAAAAGAAGAAAAACGGTGCTGCCTGTAACGAGGATATTGAATCATAAAAGCTCCTTTACCTATCCGTGTGCATAAAGATTAGCATGGAACAGATAAAGGAGCCGTAAAGAAAATTGTAGAAGTATAAAGATTTCATTAAAATTAATCGATCAACACCAAATAACAAATGCTGGACATCACCAGCACAAAAAACGGTAATATCCAGCATTCATTCAGATTTCTAACCCATGGCTCCCGGCCGCATTCTTCAAATATTCCTCCGGGTCGCCATTCAGAATCAAATCCGCATAGCCTAGCGGGTCATTGTAGATGAGGTAGTCCAGTTCTGCCCGCTGTGTCATGGTCACATCCAGCGCATCCGCGATTCCGGTGCAGTCAATGGAGATCATTCTCCCATCCAGGAGCAGCAGTTCCACGCACCCGGTGTCCATGTTGAAATGGCAAGCTCTTGCATCGTACTTCATGTTTGTGTCCTTTCTGCCTTACGGTATTCTTACAGTGGTCTGTCGTGCTTTCTTATGATAAGGTCTAGGACGTTTTTCGATGGAAGCAAGGGATTCGTTCTGTTTTCCAAAGAATACAAAAAATCCGAACCCTTCTCCTATCGAGAAAAGATTCGGATTTTATTGTTGTGGTGCCGGTGGTGGGGGTCGAACCCACACGTGTTATTAGCACAAGGGATTTTGAGTTTTTATCCGCATCTTCCATCTGGTGTCATCCAGTGATATCTAGTGATATCTGGTTCCCACTGTGCAAAGGCAAAATTCACGCCTCAACGAACAATAATTTGAAATATCCACGATTTTTCGATGCGTTTTTCCTCTACTCTGTTTTTTCGGTTTGGACCGCCCAAATGGAAATTGGAGGGATGTTCAGGAGGGATGCAGGGCAAAACGCTCCTCTGCTTAGGCACAAAACGAAAGGAAAGTCAAGGATAATGAATCAAAATCAAGCAAAAGAGTATTATAAAAAATTATTTGTGAACTATCCTGATGTGCTGTCTGTCGAAGAAGCAACAACTTTACTCGGTTTCAAAAGCCAGACTGCCATCATCAGAAGAATCCATCAACATAGAATTTGCTGCCTGAAAGTCGGACGATCTTTCATGATTCCGAAAGAATATCTCATCGACTATCTTTTGGATAGCTAAATTATACAGCCATTATATTACATAGCGCACCACTTTTCAATAAGAAAAGAGTGCGCTTTTTATTTTCAAACGAAAGGCGGTCGATTTTTTGAACACAAGCTGGAGCAAAATGTTGAAAAAGCCACATGACCCTTGACTACTTCTACGGACAAGCCGGAGAGCTGTTCTCCTTCTACCGCATTCCAAAGGCTCTGTTTCAGGAGCCACGGTTCCAGAGCCTGTCAACCGATGCCAAGACCCTGTACGGTATCCTGCTGGACCGCATGAGCCTGTCCGTAAAAAACGGTTGGCTGGACGAGCAGAACCGGGTATTCATTATCTTCACGATAGAGGATGTCAAGAGGGCGTTGTGTTGCGCAGACAACAAAGCGACCAAGTTGCTCCGAGAACTCGAAAAGTTTGGTCTGATTGAACGAAAACGCAGAGGTCTGGGAAAGCCAAGTTTGGTGTATGTGAAGAACTTTTCGGCAGAATCGTCAAAATCAATATTCCAGAATCGTGATTTTCACGATTCTGGAGGCTTCAAAAACGCAAGTCAAGACCCTTCAAAATCACGATGTAATAAGACTAAAGAGAATGATACTGAAATGAGTGAGACTGATCCATTCTATTCTGAAGAAGCGGATGGGATGAGCAAACGCACCCAACTGGAAGAATATTTTTCTCAGTCATTGGAGATAAACCTTCTGCTCCGGCTCTGCCCGGATGATGAGGACACCATCTATCAGATCGTAGATTTGTTGGTGGACACCTGCGCTACCAACCGCAAGCTGCTGCGCATTGCCGGGGACGATAAGCCCGCCGAGGTGGTACGCAGCCGGTTTATGAAGCTGAACGCCGACCATATCCGTTTTGTGCTCAAGTGCCTTGCAGAGAACGGCAGCCCCATCAGGAACATGAAACAATATCTGCTCGCTTCTCTGTACAACGCACCCACCACCATGCAGCTTTCCTACCAGAACCAAACCAACCACGACTTAGCGAATCGGAGGTGATGAAAATTTCAAAGAAAGCAACCACGATAGCCATCGTCAACCAGAAAGGCGGCACCGGCAAGACCACCACCTGTGAAAATCTGGGCGTCGGGCTGGCGATGGAGGGCAAAAAAGTCCTGTTGGTGGACGCTGACCCGCAGGGCAGCTTGACCATCAGCATGGGCTGGCAGCAGCCCGATGAACTGCCCACGACCCTTTCCACCTTGATGGTAAAAGCCATGAACGACCAGCCCATCCAGCCCGGTGAAGGCATCCTCCACCATGCAGAGGGCGTAGACCTCATCCCTGCCAACATCGAATTGGCGGGGCTGGAAGTGGCTCTTGTAAACAGTATGAACCGGGAAAAGATGCTCAAACAGGTGTTGGAAAGTGCAAAACGGGAGTACGATTATATCCTGCTGGACTGTATGCCCTCTCTGGGGATGCTCACCATCAACGCTTTGGCTGCGGCTGACACCACGCTGATTCCCGTTCAGGCACAATACCTGTCTGCCAAAGGTCTGGAACAGCTTTTGCAGACTGTCGGCAAGGTGCGGCGGCAGATCAACCCGAAATTAAAAATCGAAGGTATCCTGCTTACCATGACGGACAGCCGCACCAACTACGGAAAGCAAATCGACACACTGATTCGCCAAGCATACGGCAGTAAAATCAAGGTGTTCGACCAGACCATTCCCCGGTCTGTCCGTGCCGCTGAAACCAGTGCCGCCGGCAAAAGCATTTTCCAGCATGACCCCAAGGGCAAGGTGGCAGAAGCCTACCAATCTTTAGCGAGGGAGGTGCTGGTGGATGCCGAAAAGCGGCTTAAACGTAGCTCTGAAAGGGCTAGATGATCTGTTCAGTTCAGAGGAAACCCGGCAGGAGGAACAGCGTGAACAGGTACAGCAGATTCCTGTGGATGAACTTTTTCCGTTCAAGAACCATCCGTTCAAAGTGCTGGATGATGATGCAATGACCCGGACGGTAGAAAGTATTTCACAATTCGGTGTGCTGGCTCCGCTCATCGCCCGCCCCAGACCAGAGGGCGGCTATGAAATCATCTCCGGGCATCGTCGGAAACACGCCGCAGAGCTTGCAAATCTGGACACCGTGCCTGTCATTGTGCGAAATATGGAGGATGATGCCGCCACGATATTGATGGTCGATTCCAACTTGCAGAGAGAACACATCCTGCCCAGTGAGCGGGCGTTCGCGTACAAAATGAAGCTGGATGCGATAAAAAATCAAGGTGCTAGGTCAGATTTAACTTCGTCCCAAGTTGGGACGAAGTTGAGAGCCGATGAAAAAGTGGCAAAAGATTCAGGCGAAAGTCGCAATCAAGTCCAGCGTTTTGTACGCCTGACGAACCTTGTCCCTGAACTGCTCGCTATGGTGGACGAGAAAAAAATCTCTTTTAACCCTGCGGTAGAACTGTCCTATCTGGACGAAAAACAGCAACAGGATTTTTTAGAAGCAATGGATGCTTCCCAGAACGCACCATCTCTTTCACAAGCCATTCGGATAAAAAAGCTGGCGCAGCAGGGTGAGTTTGACTATGATGCAGTCTACAACATTATGAATGAGGAAAAGAAAAACGAACTGGACACCGTGACTATCAAAAACGAAACTCTGCGGAAATACTTTCCGCGCAGTTACACTCCCCGGCAGATGGAAAGCATCATCATCAAGCTGCTCGACCAGTGGCAACTGAAAAAGCAACAGGCAAAACAGAAGAAGCAGGAAGAAGCGCGCTGATCGCAGACTGAACCAAAAGACCCAGTTCCGGGTCTTTTATTTTTGCAAAAATTTTGGAGGAAACGTCTATGAACTTTACTACCACTCACATCCGTTCCGAGAAAGTCACCATTGATACTCGCATCTACACGATTCTGAACGGCAGAAAAAAGCCTGGTGAAGTCTATCTCGCTGCCATTGCCCCGGATATGGAGCTGACCGTCATCACGCTGGACGAGGCTCCCGATATCCTGCCCTGCTTTGAGGAGGACGATGCCTGCCTGAACCTTCCCAACACCTCGCTGCTGCTCTGCTATAACCCGGCGCAGGTGCTGAAGATGGGCGGCAAGCACTACCTGACCGGCCCGGTGATTCTGGCTCGCACTAACATGGATGGCGAGGTCATCTCGCTGACCATTGATGAGGTCTACCTGTTCGTGCGACACGAAGTCGCTTAATTCAACTGTCTGGCAATGACCGGACCTGTTATTCCATTAGCAGTAGTCTACTGTCAACAAAGCGGCTGGTAACGGCTGTGAGGAAGCGTGACAGGACAAGGGTAGCCCCACCCGAAAGGGTTCAAGCTGAAACTGCGAGGTGAAAGCGATAAGCTGCAAGCAACAATGCGGTTGGGGAGCCTGACTTGTATGGTATGGTTAATGTAACGTGAATCACTGATAAACGTCGTTAAGGCCGAACAGGCTAAAGTTGCTGACAAGCCTGAACCAAAATGGTAATGCAGCTGGTTATTCCCCTGTATAGTGGGAATACATGGACACAAAGCTGCCGGCGGAGAAGTGAGACCTAACCCATACTGTTGAATAAGCGGAACGTGGTAAGCCCGTATTTCTCCGAGCAATCGGACGGAAACCGTAAGGAGACTTTATGAAATGCGGGTAGAAGAAAGATGGAAAAAGCGAATGCCGACCCTGTAATGGGGACGGATAGAGGTTGCAACATTACCTCATGCGAAAGCAGGCAGACTTCCATCCATGGTCTTTCTTTACGAGAGAATTTACAGAACTTTTCAAAATGGAGGAATTGCAAATGAACGAGAAATCGTGTGCACCGACTTGCAAAGTGGAAGATTGGGCCAGCATCGACTGGAACAAGGCTCGCGCTTATGTTAAAAAGCTGCAAATGCGTATCGTAAAGGCTCAACAAGAAGGTCATTACAGCAAAGTGAAAACGCTGCAATGGCTGTTAACTCACTCGTTTTACGCCAAAGCCTTGGCAGTGAAGCGAGTAACAAGCAATCGTGGTAAAAATACGGCTGGGGTTGACCATGAACTGTGGCTGACCCCAGAGGCAAAATTCAAGGCAATCAATAAACTGAAACGGCGAGGATACCGTCCTCAGCCTCTGAAACGTGTTTATATTCCGAAGAAAAACGGCAAACTGCGGCCATTGAGTATTCCGACAATGACAGACCGAGCCATGCAGACTTTGTACATGTTTGCACTGGAACCGCTTGCTGAAACCTACGGTGACCCGAACTCCTATGGATTCCGAATCGGCAGAAGTACGCACGATGCAATCGAGCAGTGCTTTACCGACCTGAACAAAGGAAAATCACCCGAATGGATTCTCGAAGGTGACATCAAGGGATGCTTCGACCATATCAGCCACGAATGGCTCATGGAAAACATTCCGATGGACACACAGGTTTTACAGAAATGGCTAAAGTGTGGATTTGTCGATACGAAACAGCTGTTCCCCACCGAAGAGGGTACGCCGCAGGGCGGGACTATCTCGCCCACTCTGATGAATATGACACTGGATGGGCTGGAACGGCTCTTAAAGGAACGACTGCCGACCAAACAGTACTTCAATGGGAAAACTCACTTTAATAAGATGAACTTTGTGCGCTATGCTGACGACTTTATCGTAACCGGAGAAAGCCCGGAATTTCTGCGCGAAGAAGTCCTTCCTATTATTAGAGAGTTTATGGCTGAACGTGGATTGCAGTTGTCCGAAGAAAAGACGGTTATCACCCACATCGAAGATGGATTTGACTTCTTGGGCAAGAATATTCGAAAATACAACGGAAAACTCCTTATCAAACCCTCGAAGCAATCGGTCAGTTCTCTGCTGAAAAAGGTGCGCGAAATCGTCAAGAGCAACAAATCGGCAAAGCAGGATTCCCTGATTCGCCAGCTCAACCCGGTTATCCGTGGCTGGGTCAATAACCAGCGATTTGTTGTGTCCGCTGAAGCATTCAGCAAAATCGACTATCAGATTTATAATTGTCTCTGGCAATGGGCAAAGCGCAGGCACAAGAAAAAGAGCAGACGGTGGATTGCCAAGAAATATTGGCACTGCATCGGCTCTCGGAACTGGACTTTTGCCGCAGAAGAACGCTCCAAGAAGAGAAACAAAGAGCTTTCCTATTTTGCCCTCGAATATGCAACGGACACCAAAATCATCCGCTTTAAGAAAATCGTTGCCGAAGCAAATCCGTTCGATGCGCGGTGGAATGGTTATTATGAAGAGCGTGATGGTGAGAAAATGCTGAACAGCACCAACGGACGCGAAAAGCTCTTGAAAGTATGGAGAAATCAGCACCGCTGCTGCTCTGTGTGTGGAGAACCGATAACTTCTGACACAGGTTTCAAGGTTCACAAGGTGTTCCGACATGGAAAGTCACCATGGCTGGAAATGGTGCATCCCGAATGCCATACAGTATTGCACAAAAACGATGCTTGTTTTGTTGCGCCGGGTTCCCTAACGGGAACTTTCTGAAAAGCTTGAGCCGTATGAGGGGAAACTCTCACGTACGGTTCTTAGGGGAGGGGCTGGCAGCAATGCCATCCTCTTACCCGATCAGACCCTTGAGAATAAACAGAAGTTTATCTCGCAGATCATGACGAGCAAATCGCCTATGCGATCTTGCGATGATATTGACGAACAGGCTTTATCTTACGCAGAAATCAAGGCTCTGTGTGCAGGCGACCCTCGCATCCGGGAAAAGATGGATTTGGACGTGCAGGTGGCAAAATTGAAAGTTCTGCGCGGTGACTTCCAGAATCAGAAATATCGTCTGGAAGATAAGCTGCTCAAAACATTCCCAGAAGAAATCCAGAAACAGAAAACCCGCATTGCTGCTTTGCAGCAGGATTCACAGATTGCAGCAGCACACCCGCAGGACAAAGAAAACTTCTGCGGTATGACCATCAAAGGTATGGTGTACGATGACAAAAAGGCTGCGGGCGAACGGCTTTTGCTGGCTCGGCAGGAGATGCCTAATGCCGACATGATGTTGCTGGGCACCTACCGTGGCTTTGAACTGAATATTCGGTTCGACAGCTTTAAGAATGAGCATCAGGCCGTTCTTCGGGCAGAGTTGAGCTACCCGGTATCGCTGGGCGATGATGCGCGCGGCAACATCACTCGTCTGGACAATGCCATCGACAACTTTGCTGACCGTATTGCAGACGCCGAAAATGCTCTGCAAAACCTTGAACAGCAGAAACAGGCTGCAGAGGTTGAAGTGGCAAAGCCCTTCGCACAGGAGGAGGAACTGGCCGAAAAGTCTGCCCGCCTTGCTGAATTGAACGCCTTGCTGAACATTGACCGTGACCGCAGTTCCTCGCAGGATGCTCCCGAAAAAACAGAAAAAGCTCCCACAACCCGTCCGTCCGTACTGGCTGCGCTGGAAGAAAAGGTCAACCAACCGGAACCAGTCAAGCCGTTCAAGAGTTATCTGGATAAGGAGGGGCGATAATGTGAAAAAGCGGGAACACCGTCTATTTATTCGTGTGACCGATGAAGAACGAAACCGCATTTTAGATAAGATGTATGGAATGGGCATCCACAGTCTGAGTGCCTATATCCGCAAAATGGCACTGGATGGCTACTGCCTGAACCTCGACCTTCCACAGCTGCGCCGAATGGCTTATCTGCTTCAGAATTGCAGTAACAATCTGAATCAGGTCGCCAAACGCGCTAACGAAAACGGCAAGATCTACTCTGCCGACCTTGCTGATCTGCGCACCCGGCTGGACGAACTGATTTCCATTGGCAAGCAGATTCTGACTAAACTGGCAAATCTCTAAGAAAATTCCCGCAGTTGGAGGACTGCGGGTGTACATATAATGCTTGACATCCTTGCAGTGCAATAGTCGATACCTTTATAATAAGAGCGAACAGAAAGGAAGTGCCTGATATGATGTCTATCCTGAAGAAAATTGTTCTTTTCCCGGTTTCTCTCTTTGTGGCTTTTCTGGCTCTGATGGCGAAGTGGCTGCTCACGTTGTCCAGCTATGTGGTTGCTCCGCTGATGCTCTACATCTTCGGCTGCGGCATCTACACTGCCTACCGCCAGACTTGGGATCAGTTCTTTATCCTGCTGGTAGCTGAGTTCATCTGCTTCGTTCTCTTTTTCGGTGCAACAGCCATCACCGAGGACATCGGACGTTTCAGTGAGTGGCTTGCCGAACTGTAAGAAATAGTTTTAATCGTTTGCCGCCTTCGGGCGGCATTTTTCTTTTATGGGGGTGATTCAGGATGGCCGCGACACGGCTGATCGCGTTGCACAAAAACAAGGGCAAGTCGGTTGCGGCTTGTCTGAAAAGCCGCACAGACTATGTGCAGAATCCAGATAAGACCGAACAAGGTGAACTGGTAAGCTGCTACGAGTGTAGCCCTCTGACAGTCGATGAAGAATTTATGCTTTCCAAGCGGCAGTATGAACTTGCTACCGGGCGCAGACAGAAAAGCGACATCATCGCCTATCAAATTCGACAGTCTTTCAAACCCGGTGAGATCACCGCCGAGGAAGCCAACAAGGTGGGCTATGAACTTGCCATGCGGTTTACCAAGGGCAAATACGCTTTTATCGTTGCCACCCACACAGACCGTCACCACATCCATAACCATGTGATTTTCAACTCCACCGCATTGGACGGTTCAAAAAAGTTCCGGGATTTTTTCTTTTCGGCACTGGCCGTTCAGCGGTTGAGCGACTTGATTTGTCTGGAGCATCAGCTCTCTGTTATTGAAATAAAGCCCTACCGGGAACGGCAGAAACGTACCCTCTATCCACCCAAAGAAAGCAATCGTGATAGGCTGTGTGGCATCATCGACAGCATCCTTGCAGAAAAGCCCAAGGATTACGAAGATTTTCTGCAAAAACTGGAACAACAGAGTTATGAGGTCAAGCGTGGAAAATACACTTCCGTCAAGGGCGCACGGCAGAAGCGGTTCATCCGCTTCAAAACGCTGGGGGCTGGGTACAGTGAGGATGAACTGCAAGCGGTGATTGCGGGAAAAACCGAACACCGTCCGCGTCAGACACAGCCGTTCCAAGAGCCGCCGTTCCAATTGCTGGTTGACATTCAGGCAAAGCTCTCCGAGGGCAAAAGCGAAGGCTATGCACGATGGGCGAAAAAATATAATCTGAAAGAAATGTCCAAGACGCTGATTTTCTTGCAGGAGCACAAAATTGGCAGCGCAGATGAACTGAATGAACGCACAGCGGCGGCAACAGAAAAATACCACCAGCTGGGAGATTCCATCAAAGCCGCCGAAACACGGATGGCGGAAATTGCTGTGCTGAAAACGCACATCGTCAATTACGCCAAGACCCACCCAGTCTACGATGCCTACCGGAAAGCGGGATATAGCAAAAAGTTTCTGGATACTCACCGGGAAGAAATCACACTGCACAAAGCAGCCAAGGCCGCTTTCGATGAAACTGGCTTAAAAAAGCTGCCGAAGGTCAAAGCACTGAATGCAGAGTATTCCGATCTTCTGACCCAAAAGAAAGCAGCCTACCCGGACTATCGCAAGGCACGAGAAGAAATGCAGGAGTTGGTAAAGGCACAGAAAAATATTGAATTGTTCTTCGCAGAAGAAAAAGACGCACAGGAAAAGCAGCAGACCCGATAAACGAAAGTCGCCGAGGATTCTAACCCTTTCATAGGGCGGAATCCTCGGCGACTTTTTTAGTTTATGTAGCAGCGATCCTGCGTTACGAGCCAATCTTCACACAGCCGTTGGGCTTCATCTGTTGAGCGGCACACGCAATTGAACAGCTTGCCGTGCAGGGAGCAGTAGGTGTAACGGATTTTGGGCACACCGTTCTCATCCCGAAACTTTGTGTAGCGTTCCTCACCGGGCATCAGATAAAGCTGCTCCATTTCTGCATCGTCCTTTCCGTTTTCATGTGTCAGGCACACAACGCACCTATTCTATCATGAACTTAGGAATTATGCCATTGACGCTTGCACCAAAAAGCGCCCCGGATTTTCGGAGAGAGTGTGCATTGACACATTCAATAGCGTTCGGAAAGAACGCGCAGCCTGCACCGGAACGGTGCAGATCAGAAAGGGTTTGGGATTTCCCAACAAGCATTTTGCAACGCAAAATTTGCATTTGTGCGCACGAATGCACTGCTTGCCAGAGTTATCTCAACCATCGGATTCATCTTTCACTGTATCAGTTTTTTTCTTAATATAGTCATCATAAAATCCGATTGCCTTTTGCAGTGCCAGAAAATGTTTTCCAGTATACTTGATTGATCGCTTCTCTCCCTGCATCTCGATATCGCAAACGATCAGGTTTTCATCTTCTTCCTCAACGTTGTATGTTTGAATCATTCGGACAAGTTCAGAAAGATTTTTCTTTCCATATCTGAATTCTGCTGCACAGTTCGGGCAAAGGCAAAGCGAGTTCCATCCCTCTGATATGCTCTGCTTGTACGCTGTCGGAATCGAATCCGTCGGCAGAATATTGCACGCCTCGAAGTATGGTTTTCCATCATATCGGATAATCTGCTTGCCGCAAATCTGGCACTTACCAAAATATTGCGCTCGCAAAAAAGCCTTTTCTTCGTGGTTGCTTTCAGAACAGGTATACCGCAGTCGCGGCGCAACTGTTTTTTGGCCTTCAAGTCCCTCTTGGAAGTTTTCTTCCAACTTTTTTTCGCGATGTTTCAGGTTCCGCACAGCACCGTACTCGCCCAATGTCTCATCATCTGGAGCTGGCTCTGTCTCTACCTCGGTCTGCGCACTGCTCTGCTTCTCAAGCAACTCCGTTAAAGATTGTGTTTTGTCAGTCTCTTTCTGTCGCTTTTTCTGAAGTTTCTGGTATGTTTCGCACATTAGACGCAGTTCATCAGGTCTTTTCAGCATAGCACTGATAAAAGCCTGGTATGGTTCCTCTACGCTTTGGATTACAGTCTCGACAGCTTCGCTTTCTGCCTTAAAGGGAAGTTGTGCAAATATCTCTGCTCCGTGACCTGAATACTGCACAGCTAGGTCTGACTTTTTTATGTCAGCGGGACTTTGAAGTGTTCCAGTCTTATCGTACAACCATTTTGTACCGCTAAGCTCCAACGCCAGCATTGAAGGAATATGATTCACGCTGTCAGTTGTCGTGGTGTTAAACGCCTTACTATGAGAACCGGTCATTTTTCCGTATAATGGGTGTTTCTTCACTTTTTCATTTATAAGATCCACCGCTTTAACTGACATTTCAACGGAATTACTACACAAGATATCCTGTAAATGGTCGATAGAATGGTACATATCCCATGTTTCCGGGTAGTCTACTCTTTGACATCTCTTGTAAAGGACACGCTTCTGTAGCATTTCAAAGAAACTGGCATCTGCTCTTTGCAGCCTATCGTCATATGTACAACAATCCACCAGTATATCTTTAATTCCGATGTTACAGCCGATTTTTTCAAACACTTCCGCCGGGATTTTCCCATAGTAATCTTCCGACACCCATGGCACATTCAGCTGGCTCAGCACCGCCTGTCCTGTAAGGTCTGAATGATCGAGAAATGCAAACGGAATATAACAGTCCCCCGGCTTCTTCCATTGCTGTCCATCCCAAACGATTGGGACATTTGCCAGAATACGTTGCACCTCCGCTGCATTCTCCTTTAATGCACGCTCGATCAGTTCAAAGTGTTCCAGATTATCCTCAAACTGGATATCCGTATCATCTGAATCTTCACCATAAAAGCACAACACATCATCTTTCAGTTCCCGAATAGCATTATATTCCTCAATGCCGAGTGCATCAACATAAAAATTTCTGCCGCGCTGATCCTGAAGGATTGCTGCGCTTATTTTATTTTTGCAGGACATCGGATTATTAAGGTAGACCTGTGCCATACCATCGTACTGGCAGCGGATGTGCGAACCATCCTGAAGCCGGACAAAGGGGATTCCTTTGGCATCTACTTTTTCTTTGGAACGGAAGACACCAGTACAGGTTGAATAAATCGTATCAAACAGATTCAGAAGCCACTCATCCGTCTGTTCTTCCAGAATTTCTGCGGTCAGGCGCGGGAGGACATCCCTCCAGCGTAATACCGGCAGACCAAAATGATGGGTCAGATACATCATCAGATGTTCGTTGACTCCAAGGCAGACATCTGCTTTTACCCAACAGGCTGTGTCACCATATTCTCTCTGTAAGATGGACTGTGTGATATTATCTGCTATATTTTTAGCATAAGGCAACATTGCATTTTGGATCGAACAATAGCCGCCTTCTTCGGTCGGCAGAAGGGCAAGACCGTCCCTTAAAAGTGCAAGTCCCATTTCATGGATGCCTCGAAGATTTTCTTCCTTACAGGTATCCAAGATTGGGTATACTTCGTTCAAAAAGTCAAGTGTCACATAACCATTTTTCAACAACCAGCGGATGCTATCGGCAAAAAGTGCTGCAAGTTTTTCAGCAAGGAGCTGATTCACTTCATTGTGCCTGACATTGTCTCGCGCAGGTGTCGTTGAGAACGGAACATGAATGTAAAATGTCTGATGCGTTTCTACTGCTGTCTGGAAGAAAACATAAAGATAGTGCTGTTCTGTCGGGATAATCCTATCTTTTCCGTGGTCATCCGTTTCGAGTTCATATCCAATCAAAATTGGCTGCTTATCTTGTGTACGAAACACCAGAAGTTTTCTTGCGGAATTTGTTGGCTTCTGCGTCAGCAGGACTTTATCCACGCCATTGTCCACTGGAACGGATTCTTTGCTGACGGACCATTCGCTTTCATCCGGATAAATTTTGCAGCTTATATTTCTGACATTGCAAAGAGCAAACAAAACATCCGCAGAAAGATACTTTTTTAGCGCATCTCCGATCTCATTATAAGCTGTTTCGGGATTGACTTCTCCATCAAATGGGAGAATCAGAATCGTATCGTCCCCGGTCGCCTCATTTTCTTCCGCATAAGGAAGGATCAGATTGCAGATCCGGAAAGAATACTGGCCAGAATAGATCCGCGGCGTTTTCGTATAGGCATAGACAGACTTGAATCCAATGCCAAATCGTCCGATTTTCCCGGACTCCGGCTCATCTTTCGTAGAACGAATGCCGCAGATACCCTGGATATCTGCTTCTGTAAACAGTTTTCCGTTATGACACAGAATCAGACGGTCCTGGTAAAGGGAAAATGCCACATAGGTTGCCCCAGCATCCTCTGCATTCTGAATCAACTCAAAGATAAAGTGTGTTCGGTCACTGTACTGGTCTACCAGAATGCGGGGTGCCCATTCTTCAAATTTCTGACCATAATCCTGTTTGCTGCGTTCCCGGATCTCAGAATATAAATCTCCCATAAGCCATCCTTAATTTAATCACAAACCGTAATGATTCCCCTAACAATGACGTTTTCTTCGACCGCTGCGCAATTCTGGATATTTTCCAAATCGTTCAAAGAAGAATTCTTCTCAGTTTCGAGGCTGTTGAGCTGACTCGTATACATCCGCTTGATGCTCTCGTCGTCCACAGCCTCAATGCGGGCCAACAGATCTTCTTTGCGGAACTGATAGCTTTTCAGAACAGCTGCACGGCGATAATCGCATTTCTCTTTTACATCGATCGTCAGCTGCGCAAGAGCCTGCTGTTGCTGTTCCCGTTTCAGCTGGGACAGCTTTTCCCACTGTTTATCCGTGCAATCATCAGGAATCTCCTTATAATCCGCTGCTTCCAGCAGGTCACAGAAATCCGACGCAGACAGATTGATTTCCGAAATCGGAACGATACGAACCTCTTTCCGCATTCCAACGATTGTTCTCTCTACGATCAGGAACGGATAGTCTCCGCAGGGAACAGGATAGTCACTGGCATCCACAATGAGCTTGATATAAACCTCTTGCTTTTTATGAAGTTCAGCGGCTGCCATTTTTACAAGCGGATGAACCGCCGTAAAGAAGATCGCATTCCGGTCCCGTGCTGCTTCTTCCTGGTTGAACGTCACAGAGATGCGCGTATCAGAGCCTTTCAGATAATCCATCCACTGATTGTACATCGCCGATTTCTTCATCCGGGAGTTGCGCAGCTTTGTTTTCAGAGTTGCACGATTTTCACCACTCAGGGTCAAAACTTTATGGGCTCCTTCACCCTGAATATAGTTTTTCTTTTCACCCAGAATGCGATAGAGGTATTCTGTCACAAGTGCCTGGATGTATCGCTCTCCGATCCACGGATTTTCGGCATCCATAACCTTTCTGTCCAACACATAGCCGGAGATGTCAATGCCAAACAGCTGTTTGCTTTCGTCCTCCAGCCGTTTCATTTCGTTCGCTCTGGAAACCTCATTGTCGGCGATTTTTTCAATCTTCTCCTCTTTTTCCTGCTGAGTAAGAGAGGAATCGAATACTGCCTCATTGATTTTCTGAGTCATATCGCCAAGAATGCCAGCACACTCGCCAATCGAGCTTTCAAACACACCAATGCGCTCCAGGCAACGGTGATAAATCTTTGCATCGATCGTGTCTTCTGTTACAAGATTACAGATGATAACGGTATCGCTCTTTTGTCCGCGACGATCGATACGACCGATTCGCTGTTCGATTGCCATCGGGTTCCACGGAAGATCATAATTGATCATAAAATCGCAGAACTGATAGTCCAGACCTTCACAGCCGACCTCTGTGAACAAAAGGATGTCCAGCGCATTGGCATTGTCCACCGGAAGTTCAAAACGTTGGCGGAGTGCCAGACGTTCTTCGTCTTTCACACTGCCGTTCACCTGCGCCACACGGTATCCTTTTTCTGCAAGATGCTGCTCTATATAGCGAAGCGTATGACGGAACGAGCTGAACAGGATGATCTTGTTGTTCTGCTGGTGGCTCTTGGTTTCTATGACTTCCAACAAACGCTCCAGCTTTTCATCAGTCTGAGGCAGATTCTCCGAGAGCTCGATCACATGGTTTGCCATTGCGCGGAATTCGGCTTCCAGTGAACCCATGCTCAGATTTTCAAGTTCATTGACCGTGAGAGCGCCTTCTTCATCACAATAATCCGAAAGAATATCGCCGAGACGGCGTGTGACCATGCCCTTCAGCAACGGCGCGAGACCAAAAATGCAGCTGGAAGCCTGCCGCATGAGCGTGCTCATCATAAACTCCAGCGGCACATTGTTGTGCAGATAGCTGAGCGCATGACTTTCAAAATCCATCAGTGCTTCATAAAGTTCTTTTTGCTCCGGGGTAAAATGGACAGAAACGCTCTGAGGGCGGCGCACACAGAAATCGTTCTGAATATCCTGACGACGGGTACGATTGATCATGTCTGCAAAGCTATGTAGCCCTTCCACATCCTGAAGGAGCCCTACACGCGTTGCGCGGTCGATCGGCTGCGCACTCTTGAGCGTTGCCATGACATTTTTATAGGTCGGGTTATCTTCGATGACACTATGTCCCCAGCTGGTCTGCGCGGCACAGGCAAGGTACTCTGCAGCCTCCGAACGCCAGTTTTCTGCCTGATGGCGAATCAATCTTGCTGCCGCATTGATCTCTGCATTCGGCTCCTGCATTTCCTTGAAGGTCTTTTTGTCCAAGATCACATCCGGGCGGAGAGTGTTCAGCAAGGTATACAGGTCATCATCGTCTGTCTGAACCGGTGTTGCTGTCAGCATAACAACGGCATCTGCATTGTCTGTAAAATAACGTGCAACCCGGTAAGCACCTGTATTCGAGTGGCGAATGTGGTGAGCCTCATCAATGATCACCAGGTCAAAATGAACCGGTTCTTCCAGATCAAGCAGACCTTTCTGGCGGCCTTTGCCCGTAAGCAACTCCTTGGTCATCAGTGAATACGGCAGGATCGTTTTCCGCAGAGCAACCGGCCATTCTCCATCTTTGTCGCACTCGTTGATCGCCTCCCGAAGCAAAGCACCATCCAGCTCCGTAAAGTTTTCATCAAAGCGCTTCATCTCAGAGCGCCACTTGTGTTCGGCAACCAGCGGCTTGGGGCAGATGATCAGTACCGACTCGAAATCATCGTTGCGCGCCTGCAATTCACGGAGGATTAGGCCGGCTTCAATGGTTTTACCAACACCGACGCTGTCTGCAACAAGAATTCGCGGACGTTCCGCATGGATCATCTTCAGGGCCGGGCGGAACTGATAGGGAACAAAATCCACACGGGCTGCGTTCAGGGAGTACAGCTGGTCGTTGGTGGGGCTGCAGAGCTGCTGAGCAGTCAGGAGAATCTTCAATTCATCGATGGTGACATTGCAGCGCTCTGGAGAAGCATCCGCAAGAAGAATTTGATCCGCATAAAGCGTTTCTCGTGAATTCCCAATCCAAACCTGATATTCTGTGTTTTCGCCACTGCCCTGGATGCCAACGATTGGCCCAATTTGACTCGGATCACTCTTTTTCTTGACGATCACTCCAAGCTCAAACGGGTTTGCCAGCACTTTGGCTGCAGGAGCAGGTTTTGCGACCGCAGCAGCAGGCCGGTCAGCCGGGCAAGGAGACGGTTCCTGAATCCGAATGGGATTTCCATAGTTCGGCATTTCTACCGAGGCCCTGAATTCCTTAGCTTCGTTTATTTCTACACGATCACCGCCAAATCGCTCCATAAAATCAATGTACCTTGACAAATCGGTTTTCGTCATAGTCAAAGTTACTTCTTCTGGAGTAGGATGCGCCCAGTCATTCCGTACTTCAAACATAGCTCGGATGCTATCCTTCATTCCATAATAATCCGTGTAGAATTCGATATTACGGAATGAATAGATATTCTTTCTTGCCACAGTCAAAACAGCCTGTAAATCCAGTCCTTGCAGCGTCGAAATGCCTCTTTCATTCACTTTCTGTTGCTGAAGTTCTGATAAGCTGGGGAGAACGATCATACTCCACCAATCGTTTGGTTCAAGGCTCTTTAGACGTGGCTCTAACCATTTGCGACATACATCCGCCGCATTCAGAAGGTAAACGTTCATTTTTGCCACAACTTCAGCAATATTCATTTTTATTCCTCCTTTTTGGCCCCAGCAATATCAATTTTTACAGATCTTTTTTCCACAACAGCACCTGTATCCTTGTCCGTCAGCAGGAAATAGTAGTCATTTTCACGAGAATACGGGAGCTTCTTCAAAGTCAGCGTGACCTCTGTGCGGCGTTCTTCATCTGCGCAGCCCACAGTCTTGTCTGCTCGGATCGTCCGCTTGGTGGACACCTGATTGTCCATTGCGTTGACGACAAAGACCTCATACACCGCCGGGAGAACAGTATCCGTCACAAGTTCTGTCTGTAGGAACTTCAACGTGATTTTTCCATCCATCAGCGTTTCAGGGGTTGGCAGAAGCGAAACGGTGGCTTTCTGGGTCTCAACATGCCCGGCCTGCGTGCGGACGTCCAGCACCGGCACCAGCATCTCCTGCACAGAGGCACCGCCATGCACATAGTTCTGCCCGCCGCCAGCACACTTGAAAATAGAACTGCCCAGCGGGGTGTATACCGTGCGGTTATCCGCTGTATCCAGCACATCCCCCAAGCGGTAGCCCACGGCTCCGGCCACCGGCTGCGTATCATCAGAAATCATAAAACGCTTGTTTTTGATTTCTGCCTGTGGCAGATTGATGACTTTATCGCTCTCCATAATTGGGTCGTGCTTATACAGGAACCCATGGTCTGCCGTTACGATAAAGTGCCGGATGTTCGCATTGTCGGTCAGGCGGCGGATTTCCTTGTACAGTTCTTCCACAGCCTCCTCGCAGGCAGAAAAGACCTCGTTTTCCGTGCGGGCCTCATCGCCGCGGGCATCGATCTGGTTGTGGTAAACATACACCAGCGTCTTGCCAGAGAAGTAGCTGCGCAGTTCGTCGCGGCGCATATTCTGCATCTGGTCGAACTGGATGCAGCTGCTGTTTTTCTCTGCCGCTTGCAGGATGCTTTCCCGTGCAGCAGTGCCCACCGTTTTCTTTCCAAGGATGGTTACGGTGCTGTCAGGCTGAAGCTCCAGACTGACATGAGGCAGCAGTGCTGCCATGCCGAGCTGTGTATAGGAGGGCACTGTGCTGACAGCCGGGGTCAGCTTTGCCGTGCATTTTGCATCCATCGCCAGCGTTTCAAAAAGCTGCTGTGCCACTTCGTACCGCATGGCATCCGAGATAAACACCACCACGCGCTCCCGTGTCCCACTGACATTCTTGCTGTAAAAATGGGTCTGACGCTCCGTCTGGAAGGTGGTCAGATCGTGGGACAGGCTCTGGCACCAACGCACCGCCAGTGGATCGAGGAAGCAGCTGGTATACACTTTTTCCACAAGTGCTTGCAGCTTTTCAATCTCCTGTGTACGGATGACTTTTCCATAGCTCAGGTAGAACTTCCGATAAGCCGTATCCACCTGCCATGCGCTGCCACTATACTGCGCCGCCAGTGCATCAACGCCATCTGCCGGGACGAAATGCACTGCCTCCAGAACGGTGCAGGCATTGGCCAGCAGGCAATACAGCTCTTTCTGGGCATCCTTTGCGCCAAAGTAGGTCTTGCTGCGCTCCTCGCAGATCTGCCGGATGCTGTACCCCTTCAGGGTTGCCGATGTGTTTTCTTCCATCAGGCGGTTCATGATCCAGCTGCTGATCTGTGTCTCTGCCGCAGCGAACACCGTACAGTCCAGCAATAAGTCGGGATTCGTGTGCTGCAACTGCCCCAGAACCTGCATGACGTTCAGCTCCTGCGCAGCCGTTGCTGAGAACCGCTCAAAATACGGCTGATCTGGCAGATAGTTCATCATGCTGTCAAGGAAATTCAGAACCTCGCCCTCCTGCGGCAGGCTGCGATCCAGCCATTCATCCGGGGCATCAATGTCCATTGCGTGGGCAGCATAGGTGGCAAATAGGCAGGTGACCAGATCTTTCAGGTTCTTCCCGGCCGGATTGTAGCCAAACAGCCGTTTGCAGACCAACCAGAAATCCGTTGCTAGCCCGAATTTCTCAAAAAGCTGCAAGGATTCGTTCCCGGCATCCAGCGCACCGCGCAGAACATGGCGTACCAGTTCCTCCGGCTTGGGCGGGCACTTGCACAGCACCGCCATCATGGCCAGCGCAAAGGTTTCTTCCGTATAGGCAGGCGTACCCAGATCGTAGAACCGTTTCGTGCGATCCTGCGCTGCAAAGAAGTTGATATGTTCCTGCACAAAGAGCCGGGTTCTTTCATCCAGATCAAAGTCCTGTGCGATCATGGTCGCCTTGTCGGTGGAGTATTCCTGCGAGTAGCACAGCATATCCGCAAGATGGTTTTCCTCCAGTGGGGGCTTTGCAAAGGGCGCATAGATCAGAAAGCTCTCGTCCGGGTGGTCGATCTCCAGCATCCACTTGGTGGCAAACTGGGTGCGGGGCTCCATGCGGTATACCGTCACACCGGGGAGGTCGAGCTGATTCACTTCGTTCTCAAAGCTGGCCGATTCATCGTACCAGAATACCAGTTTGCGCTGCTCTCCCGGTGTAAACATTCCCCGGAGACGTTCTTCGATCTGGCGCAGTGTCGTTTTAGCCATGGGTTTTCATCTTTCCTTTACAATATCGTAGAAACACCAATACACCGGAGCGGTGTTGCAACACCCCGGTGTATTGGTTTCACATTATTTAATCGGCGCAAGTACGTTCAGATTTTTGCCATCTGCGGCGGTCTGCGCCTTGACGTAGTTCACTTTTACGCCGTCATCCAGATCCAGCGTGATGCGCAGGGCGGCAAGGTGGGCGATATTTTTCTCGTACTTCTCGCACTCCTCCTGCTGGAGCTTCAGCTTGTCCAGACGCTTCTGCGCCGTGGACACCGTGCGGGCATCGTTGCTGCTGGAAATGACATTGTTCTCCTGCACGATCTGCTGTGCGTAGGTGCGCAGCAGGGGGCTGAGATAGTTGTTGTAGACGCGGCCGGTGGTATCGGCATCCCAGCGGTGGAGGTAAATCAGTGCCTTGAAGCCGTTTTTCTTGCCGCTGTCGAACATCCAGTAGATGGGCCGCTTCTGGTAGATTTTGCAGTGGTCCGCAAAGAAATCCTTCAAAAAGTAGTTGCGGATGATCTCGCGGCTGGTGTTGCCCTTGTTGCCTAGCGCCTTTGCAATGAACGCAAGGTTTTCTTCCAGCGTATCGGCACCGTACACCACCCGGACAAACTCCACGATGCGGTTCACAAGGTCGTTTTCGCCAAAGTATTCCTCATCGCACAACGGCAGCACATTGTCTGTTACCGGCTTGAGGGTTACATATTTGCTGTCATCCCATTCGCCGCCGGCATACACCAGCCCATCCACATCCAGCGAGTACCGCCCGAACAGGCACCCCACTGCATAGGAAAGCAGGCTCTTGATCTCGCGGGTCAGGTCGGCGCGACGCACGGTCACATCCTTGTCTTCCACTTCCGGGGTCAACTCATCCTGCAAACCGTAAATATCAATAAAGATGCGGTTCAGTTCTTCCTCGTTGGCCTTGAGCTGCTGGAAACGCTGCTCACATTCTTCCTGCCATGCGGCAAATTTATCGCTTATCAGTTTTCCCATTTTATTATTCCTTCTCTGTCTAGCAGCAACTACTACCCGGCAGGTTGCAAGTCCGTTTTAATTTTGCGGCAAGTTTGATGCAAGTTTGCAGCAAGTTTGATGCAAGTTGGTTCTAAACATGCATCCAAATGCCCTCTGCATCAAACATTGGCAAACCAACGTGCCGCGCTTGTTTTTCCTTGAGGATACACCTGATGGCTATCTTTCAATTCTTGCATCAGCCTTTGTATCTGTCCACGAGTAAGACCCGGCAAAACTTGCTGCAACTCTTTGAACGGAGTTCCAACATCGTTATTCTGCCGGATATGTTTCAGCAGCAGCGCCTTATTGGTATCTTTGTCCAGACCAACGTGTCTTGTATGCACGCCGGTCTTTCCTGTTGCCGCATACAGGCTTCTTGCAAGGACATATTTCTTTCGGCCGATATGCTCCACAATACCCATTTCGACCAGCCGGGGCAGCCGCGCCTGCATTTTTCCATTGAGCGGACGATCGTGGTAAAGCGCATCAATGGCCAAGAAGTCTTCCGTGGACAGCAGCTCTGTACTTCTTTCACTGATGCGATTGATCACCGAAAGCATCGCCTTGTCAATGATTAGCCCATTCAGCGTAACGCTGACAAAGAACTCATCCGTACCAGTAAAGTCTGGGAGCGGCTTTGCCTCCTGTACGCTTAGCTCGAACATCAGATTCATGCCCTGCCCGGAACGTTCGACCATGCCGCATAGGGAAAGAATCTCTGCAATACGGCGATTGCGTGGCAACTGACGATCCAGTATATTGTCCAGCGTAATGCCAAAGGGCAGGCCGCCGGGGCTTTCAACTACAAGTCTGTCCCGATATTGGCGCACAAAGATGCTGCCGCCAAACTGGTAATTTCTGTGGCTGACTGCATTCAGAATGGCCTCTCGCACGACGCGCTCATTGAACGTAAAGATGTCAAATACGAAAAAACCTTCCTGATAATGCTGTTTGTCGTTCCGCAAATTGACCAGCTCCCAGATGCGGTCATAGCACGCAAAGAAGCCCACCCGGAATTCTTCCCGCTGGTTTGCAGGGCCAGATGCTTCGGAAGAACGATATTCAAAAACAATTTCAGCCTGCGGTAAAAAACGAGTAAGCGCTTCATTTTTGCCGAACAAAATCAGAGCTGCATAGGTCACGCCACTATCCGTGATGGCACCACAATCAATGAGAATCTGATGCCTTGACCGTGTTGCAAGCTGTTTATTGCCGCTTTTTTCGATCCAGTTGGAACGGAAATTTTCAATCGCAGTCTCATCCAGATCGTCAAAGGTCGCGCCCTCACAAATTTTGCCGGAGAAGTCTGTTCCAATCTCATCATAGATGCGGCGGCGCATATCTTCCGGCATTGGACACAGCGTATCGCCGTCATAAATCCACGCAACGCCTTCATACAGTACCGGCATCCCGATCGGGCGGCTTTTCACATCAAAAACCAGTACCCGCTTTCCCTCATAGTCATACAGCTGAAAGTCAACATTGATTTTCAGCTTGTCGATCAGCCCCATACGAGTGCGTTCCGGCTGTTCAAAAGCACGACTGCCTACTACCTGACGCGGCCGTTTGTCTGTGATGCCAAACACCAGCTTGCCACCGCCATCATTCGCCAGAGCGCAGCAGCACCTTGCCGCTTCTCCAAAGTCAAACCGATTCTTGGCTTCTTTGAACTGGACGTGTTCGCCTTCCTTCGCTTCCAGAAGTTCTTCAACACTATCTAAATATGGCATGGCAGTTCTCCTTCGTCTTAAATTAGCGCTTGTAATTTGAGTGTATGTTCTCCCTATAAAACTACTGCTCCATCCGCACCACTTGGCAGTTATCTAAGTTCTTGTGTAAAAAGGATATCGTCGTCAAAATATCGATTGCTTCGTCTTCTTCGATGATCCATTTTATTTTAGGTGTATGTGCAGTCACATTTCTGACCATGCTGTTTATCCCTTTTAGCATTAAGCAAAATCCTACTTGCTGGCTTCTTTCGCTCTCTGTCTGAAGTTTATTCAATACAAGATATGGCATGGAAGTTGAAAACGCTTTGTCATATAAAGTTGTTCCATCCCCTTCAAGGTTTGTCATCTGCCGAACCCGATCCGCCAGACTTTTCGTTGCTTCAAATACTGCATGGAAGTAGTTTTCCTTCAGCAATTCTTCGGTGCAATATTGGAGCACCCGTCCATGCACACCACGCTGGCGCAGTTTTGGCAGGATGCTCTGTACTCTTTTCTGAGCATCATCAATAGTCTTAGCCACCGTTATTCTTTCAAACTGTCCATCCGCTCTGTACTGTATTCCACTAAACGAGAGTATCCCATTCAGCCTTGAGCGCCGGTCTTCAAAGGTATCTTGGTTCTGGACATAGTTCACTGGAGCCAACACTTCCTGAATAAACCGCAAGATCGCATTTCCTGCTCTATCACAGTTCTGGCGTTCCGTAAACACATATTCTAACCGACGCCATTTTGTTGAAGCACCACTATTATCCTGAATTCCAACACGAGTCAATACACGACTTATTTCACTGCCAGTCATTATCTCATCGCCAAACAGGTGACTAAGCTGTGTAATTTGAGCGTTAGTAAATGAAATTACATCTGCCATAGCTTCTCCTATATCCAAGAAATGAAACTACTGTTATTTTTCTTTAACGTCCTTTATTGCTCAGTTCGTTTCCGGTCAATAGCCTTTCTCTCATAAGTCTTGCTATCCATATCACAGATACACATCTCAAATCCAATATCCAAGTATATCGTTTTATACTTTAACTTTGATTCAATCTGCGATATCTCGTCAATCACACTTTGTACGTAAGAATCCCACAAATATGTTGTGCTAACATAAACATAAAGCCCGTACGTGTTAAATTTTGCATATCCACCACCATTGAGCTTTTTAATCTTTTCTCTAATAACCCCTATCAAATGATTTGGACCATTACCTGATTTTCCTAAAAGGCCGCCTACAATTTTATTGTCCTCAACTTTTAGTTCTCCACCTGCTTCTTCAAATTTGGCCAACTTTTTCGTTGCAATATCCGAATACGGAACATTCCACACCTCGTCAAAAATTCTCTCGGCCTTTTTCTCATTTGGGTAGCAGTCTTCAACTACTTCAATTCCATACGAGTGAACTTCATCCTGCAAATCAGGCTTATCTGCGCATTTTAAGGTTTCGATTGGATAGTCAAAAAATTTTCCAAGTGTCAGGCGTGCCATTGCCTCAAGTTCATATTTTGACCTAATCACCACCAATTCCTCCTATGTTTTTCTCAATTAGAATCGCAATGGAATTTCAGAATGGTTAATGGGGAGGTCTGTAATCCCTTGCTCGCATAACACAATCTTCAATCCCTGCTTGACCTTTTCAAAATTAGAGGTCGGTGAAACCGTTATGCTCTGGAGATATTTTAAGTCAAAATCAATATCCACATAAGGCACCAGCATTCCCTGCTTCGCATACACCTTACGTTTATACGGAGTGCCATCTTCCGGATGAACGAGCTGATGAAATTCATTTGAGTCATCCTTCACACTCAAATTAAAAACAATCCTGCATTCTCGTTCATCCTCAAAACTTGGATGTTTGAAAAATGACCCCATCTTCAAAATACACTGTGCCATGCAATAATACAGTTGTTTTGTTGCTGGAAATGCGCCGTGTGGCTTAAACGCATTGAAAATTTCTTTTAATACAGTCAATTGATCATCTTGATTATATACAACATTTCCGTACAGAAAAACCAAAGATTTTGCTTTTGGGTCCACTAACCTTCCTCTGAAATTTTCAAGAAAATCGGTGGAAAATTGAAGGTTACACCCATCTCCTTGGGCGTAATAGTTCCACATGCTTAAACTATCTGCTTTGTACGAAAAAGACACCTGATAGCTTTGAAAAAGACTTGTATCAAACTCCTCAAGCGCACTATCCAAATATTCGCAAAAAGATTTTTTGATGTTTCTCTTATAGACGCCATCTTCCCACGGCCATAGCTCATCAATTTTCTCTTTACAAAGAGAAAGGACATAAGTACCTTCGCTCTTATCGTTCAGATATGCACGGTTGGTAAAGCGGAGCTGTTTGTTTTTAAGAATTATTTGAAGGGTATTCAACGAGGTATAGTGGTACAATTCATCCGGCTGTTTAAGATGAGACTGGTAATCAAAATTGTTGTATGCAGCTGTGATTTCTTTCAGCATCTTTTCTATATCCATAGTAAATCCTCATTTCACACCAGCGGGTGCTTCTTAAAGTCCCAGCTCGTTTCAAAAGAGTCCCAATCACGCTCAGAGAGCGAAACACACTCACCAACTTTTTGACTAATTATTTCACTAGAAGTCCCACAATCGACATATGGAATATCAGAAACTGTTCCGGGGCTAAAATTCATTGTCGGATTCATTAAATTCAGGTACTCCTGACAAACTACCGAGTTATACAATCCAAGACACAAATAATAAGATTCTTTCACAAATGGAGCCATAAACGGGCTTGCGTCATCCATTAAAAAGCCTTCTGGAACTAGCCTTGCTGAAAAGCTCGAGGATATTTTTGTCCAACATACCGCTCCTCTAAAAATGAAAGAAAGGTTTTGATTTGTTGACCCGACCTTATACCCTTCCGCTTTCATATTTAAAAGTTCGAATCCATCATTCTCCCAATTAACTACCCAATCGTGATTTCCATACCATTTTCTAAATTCTCCGCCCTTTACGTATGGAAACCATTTTTTATGCGAGGCCTTTGCCTGCTCCCTGGACTTTATATTCAATCCAATCTTCTTTGCATTTACCTCATACCACGTACGAATAAATCGCGGATTATCCGCTGTTACCATTCCCTTCCTTGTTTCTCCTATACGCCTTGTTATGCCAAAATTAGACACAAATGCGTCACTCACCCAATACGCCACCGGTGCTCCAGGAATCTTTGCGAAGTTATCCTGATTTGCAAAATAGCGATTTTCACCCGCAAGGAACATATCTTCCTTTCCCTGCTGAGTTGTCGGCTCAATCAGGCGGCAGTATGTACCTTTATAATCATCAATATGGGTACGGCAACGCACAAAGGAAGTGGTCTGCACCACCTCGCCGCCAATTTCCTCAAAAGCTCTTGCGCCCAGATGCGCCATATTGACCGTTTCCGTCAGCATCATCTTTTCACGCAGTTTTTCATAACTGGACAGGAACATCCATGCGTGCTGCGTGATCATAGCCTGATAGCGATTCTCTCCAGCCATACGGGAGCAAACCTCAATAAAGACAGCAAACAAATCGCTCTTGCTATCCGGGTAATACTTCTTAACAAAATTTGCCATAGGTGCTCCCATGCCCGAACTGCCCATATACGGCGGGTTCGTCACCACAGCATCATACTTCTGGGACAGCAGGATAGCCTGCTCGATGAGCTGCTCCACGGAGTCCTTAACGGCATCGTACCACATGGCCATGTTCATGTCGTGGGCCGTCTGGGAAGCGGTCAGCTCCCATGCCTCTTTCAAGCCCTCATAATCCAGCGGTTTGATCTGGAGAATGGAGCCATACTCCTTGGCATCAATAAAGGTGTCCAGCAGATAGTTGAGGGTGTCCCGGTGTGCCTGCGAGTTGAGGAAGCTGCCCATCTCGTGCTTGTAGGCACCGCCCATCCAGTTGGATTCCTGAATGTCGTACACTCTGGGCTGGGGGATGTTTTTGCGGCCGAAGAAGCCGCTGTCGTACTCGCGGGCCTTCATCATCACGGAGAAATAGGCAAACTGCGCCGCACGCTTGTCGATGTCCAGACCAAAGAGGTTGTTTTCCAGAATGGAGCGCACGGCCTCCCGCTTGGAGTAGCCGTTGTCCAGATAGATCTGCATCAGCACATCAAACAGGTAGCACAGGATATGGCCGCTGCCCATGCAGGGGTCGATGACCTTGAGCTGTTCCGGCTCCATTTTGGCGTACTGGGCGCGGATGTCCTTCAGCTGCTGCTCCACCTGCGGCTCCTGCGGGGCCTCGTCCAGATAATACTTCCACTCAGACTTATCGAAGTCGGGGTGACCCTCGGCCCACAGACGGCCAAGGCTGTTTTCCACCATGTAGCGCACGATCCAGTCCGGGGTAAACAGCTGGGTCGCCGCCGGGATGTTCTGCTTGCTGATCTTGATGTTCTTTTTCAGGTCTTTGAATACCTGATCCTTGAGGTCAGCGTTATAATACTGGTACATCCAGCCCATGATCTGCACCTGACCCATGGGCTTGCCATCCTCATCGGTGGCGTGAATGTCAAACCAGCGTTCGTCCACCTCGTTGACCAGACGGTAGACCACACCGTTGGGATCGTTGAAACTGAGTGTGATCAGCAGCTCGGAAAAGCTGTTGCTGCCGTCCAGATCCTCGAACAGTCGGGGCAGGATACGGCTCAGGTCGTTGCACTGCTTGAAGAACAGGAAACGGAACAGGTCATCTTCCTTGTTGGCATCCTGCAAGTCGAAGATGCGCTGTTTTTCGTCCTCGGTAAACTCCAGATCGCCGGAGAAAGGTGCCTTGACCAGATCGGGCAGCTTCTGCCCGGTGATCTCGCTGGAAAGCACCCGCACCGGGAGATAGCGGTTGACCTCCATAAAGCGGATGGCGATCAGCCGGTTGAACCAGGTATAGGCGACCTCCTCAATGAACTGCTCCAGCTCCTTTTTCGGCTCATCGGCGGTGTAGAAGCCGCGCACATGGGCCACGAGGTTCTTGTACTGGTTCACAGCCCGCTCGCCCCGGATGGTCTGGACGTTGCCGTTGCCGAGGTCAAACACCAGCTCCTTGTCCGTGCTGGTCTGCGGCTCCACGATGCCTTTTTCGGTGATGCCGTACCGCTCCAGCTGGAACGTCACATCTGCGATCAGCTTGCGGCGTGCTTCCACCGCAAACTTCTTGATGGGTGCCTTTTCCATAGTGTTCCTCTTTTCGTTTACCAAATATCCACGTTCAGGGTATCGCCATTATCCAGCTTCTGCTTCAGGGCATGGCGCAGCTTTTCAATATAGGCATCCAGCTCGGCAGCGTTGTTGATCTGCCACGATTCATCTGTCAGTTCCTGAATGCTGACAGTGACACGGTGGCGCACCGGGGTAGCAGGCGCAGCCTTTGCAGAGGCACTGCCCGGCACCTTTGCCGCCGGGGTCTGCACCACAGGCTGGTGTGCAGCCTCGTACTGGTCGATGGTGTTGATCCAGTTGATTTTTGTCCGATTCGCATCCAGTTTTGCCAATTCGAGATCGCCCAGATTATTGGTGCTGCAAATCTTTTCCAGCGCATCGTCCCGCTCTGCGATTACAGAGGACCAGTAGTGCTCCTTGCAGCGAAGCGTATTCAGATGCTGAAGAACACGTCCATAGCAGTCCGCCACATAGTCTTTTACCGGCTCGGATTTACGATCCAACAGCTCACGGTATTTTTCCTGAAATGTCGTATGCAAAACCGCCAGATTCCGAATCTTGTCATACGGCTCTGCCATGCTCAGAATCTTACGCATTCCTTCCGCAGCGTTCTTTACTTCACCGTCATCAATGCGGCTTTGATTGCGCATGTAGAGTTCCACAGCATCGTGTGCCTCACGGAATACCTTGATCTGCCCGGCGTTGAAGAAGTCCCGCAGGGATTCGTAAGTTTCCTTGAAGTCCTGATAATCCTCCTGTGCATTTTCCAGTGCCGTGTAGAAGGATTCCGTCGTGGTGGGGTCGATCAGCGAGGTCATCAGGGCAATGCCCGCATCCACGGTGTTCTTGCCGGGGAGATACGATTCCTCCCGGTAAGTTGCCTGCTGTCTGCGCAGCTCTTCCCGCAGAGCGGTACACTCCTTTTGCAGATCGCTCATCAGCTGCTCGTCATCATCCGAGGAAACGCCCTTTTCAAACAGATCGCGCATCATATCACGGACAAGACGCTTCTGCTTATCGGTGGCGTGCTTGCGGATGTCGCACAGCAGACGTTCCTGAGATTCCACTCTGGTAAACAGACGCTGGAACTCCTGCGCATTCCGGCTGGAAAGGCTGAGCTGCTCATGGTTCATAGTCAGCGTCAGGATGCCGTCTGCAAACAGGCGTGCCACCAGCCACTCCACATCCACCGGTAGGAAACCATACGGTTCCTTTGTAAAGATGCCCAGCAGCGTTTTCAGCGAGGTCGTGACCGTTCTCGACAGAGAGTTACGCTCAATGCGGGTACGGACATCATCCAGCGCACGGCTGTTGCCAGTGCCGTCACCGCCAAGCCGCATTTGCCCGGCATCCGCAAACAGCTTGCCGATGTCCTGCTCCGAAACCGACTTGTCAATGTCCGTCAGGTGGTTGAACAGACGTTCCACCTGTTGCTTCAGGGCATCGTTCAGGCGGGTCTCAAAGTCGCGGGAGCCGCCAGACAGCTTGGAACCGTACACATAAATATCCGCTTCCGACAGTGCCTGCTTCAGGAACACCTTGACATTCTGGCGGCGTTCTTCCACTTCTTCCTGCTTTGCCTCGCAGATAGCACGATACTTTGTGATGCGGCCTGCGGTGCCGCTGCGCAGATAGTTCTGAATTTGCAGCATCATGCGTAGCTCGTTGTTCAGGCGGGTATCGTCATGCAGCTGCACAAAAATGGTGTGGTCGCCGCTTTCGCCGGAGGAAAGCATCTTCAGGCGGGATTCATCCGCATCATCGCCACGGGAGGTGATGATTTTGACCGTAATGCTGTTGTCCGGGCGGGAAAGGGCATCATAGCCATCGATTTTCCGATTGAAACCGAAGGAATAGCGGCCATTCAGATACGGATAGCGGTACTTGTCCGCACGGTAGTTTTCATCAAAGATCAGCGTTGCAAGCTCGCGGTTCATTTCGGAATCTTCCGGCCGACGGCTCGCAATTTCTCTGTTGACCTCCTGCTCCTCATTGGTCAAGAAGATGTAGTTGTCGCCCAGATTCTGTACCAACTGCTCCTGAACCAGCTTTTTCAGAGCCGTTTCCACCCGGTTTTCCAGCTGATAACGGTCCTCATCCGTCCGTGATGCCATCAGGGTAGCGATGTTTTGCACCGTAGGCTTATCAAACTCCCGCACATTCTTGATCATGAACAGGACTTTGAGTACCTCAACCTCAAAGCAGGTTTCTGCATGGTCGGGGTTCAGCGAATTGTTACGCTGTGCGTTGGTAATGGCAATGGCAGTTTCGTGGTCCACCAATGCGGACAGGCCCTGATAGAATGCATTGAACGGGACGAGGATGCCTTCTTCCTGATTCTGAAGGCTCTTGGCGGTGCTGAGATACATACTCAGCATGGAGCGTTCGCCATAGGAGCTGTTTTTGCCGGGACTGCTAAACAGACGGACAGCATCCAGCACCTTGCCCAGCAGATTGAACTGATAGGGAACAAAGGGGTACACCTCTGCGAAATCAGACGCATTCTCGTACAGTTTCATTTCAGGCATATCGCCAGAGAACTTGAGCAACGTATCAAGGGCATCTGCCTTTCTGGGATAAAACGTTTTCAGTTCGGCCTGCGCTTCTGCATTCTTTTTCAGGATACGCTTCTTGACAACTTCTGCCACATCGCTGGACGACAGGGACAGCCGGGTGTCAAAGCGGCCCTGAATCTTGGAGAAGTCTACATTATTGACAGCCTGAATTTTATCAATGGCTTCCTGTGCGGTGACCAGAATCCACGCTTTGCCATGGCACTGAACTGCCAGATCATGCTCCAGCGTCTGAAGATCCAGCATCATATTGGAGTCATCACCGATGTACTGACCAACCTCATCCACGCAGAAAACCACATGATGATCGTTGCCCTTACTTTCAATATGTTTACGGACGAGCTTGGCAAAATCTTCCGTGCTGATGCTGTATTCTTCGCCCACACGGTCACACCAGCTGCGTGCAGATTCCTCACTCATCACACCCTGCTCAACCAGTGCCTGCACAAACGAATCCTGTGCAAGGTCGATGCCAGCCACAGCATCATCCCAGCTGCTGCCTTCCAGTTCTTCTACACGGTCACGGAACTTTTGCAGCTTTCCATCTGCATCCAACTTCCGCTCCAGATCTGCCATGCGAGGATACTGGTAGGAATAACCCAGTTTCTCGTTGAATGCCCGCAGAAAAACCATGGTGATCACATCGCGTGCAGCGGCACTACTGGTGCGGCTCTTGGAGGCAATATCGAACAGGATCACGTCCGTGCTGACACTTTCTGCTGCGCGGATGTCTGCCAGAACCTTCGGGTCCGTAATCTTATCGTCCTCGATAAAATATTCCAATGCAGGCTTGCCTGCAACTTCTTTATCGCTGATCAGGTAAGACAGCATCTTCAGGAAGTGAGATTTACCACTTCCAAAGAAGCCGGAAATCCAGACACCGATACGATCAGTATCTGCGCCAATGCCTCGACGGTAATTTGAAAAGAATGCAGCAAAATGTTTCTGAAGCTCCTGTGTCACAACATATTCCTGAAGTTCCAGCTTGACAGTTGCATCATCAACCTGACCGGGCTTGACCACCGGTTTGATTTCGCGGTTGATCGATTTTGCAAACATCTGACCAATATTCATGTCAGTTCCTCCTACACATCCATATCAGATAGGCTTCGCACGGTAATTATTGCCATCCTTCACATCACCGAACAAATACAGGTAGCCATCTTCGTATCGTCCCGGAAACATCATCAGAACAATCCCCTGTGCAAGCCGGTCATGCAAGTCGTTCAGAATTTTATGAGAACGCAAAAGTGGGTAGCATTTTCCAACACCGGTCAACAGGATAACAGCATTGTCCTGTGGGATGCGCTTCACAATGTAGTCCAGCATAAGGTCCATCGGCCGTCCGATCTGCAAAACACTGTTCGCCGCATTCACCACGCGTGTCATGCTGCCGGTCCGCATCTCTAGGTCTTCGTATTTTTGCAGGGGATGCTTTTCAATCAGCAGTTCCGCCATGATTTTATAAAGATCAAATTCTACGACCGGGCGATGTGCCTGCTGCAAAAGTTTGATTTCATCCTTTGTCCACTGCCGGACACGCATCTCATCCTTTGGGTCATAGCTGAACACATAGTACCCCGCTTCACCGCCAAGTCCTGCGTTTGGCTCTCTGGAAATGTCATGCAAAAATTCATCGAGTTTGCTCAGTTTTTGATCTGTGTTCATTCATCTGCTCCTGCGATTGCCATCAGATAGGCGTTCATGTCATGTGCCTTCAGGTACTGCTTTAATGCAGAGCTGGGCAGAGGCGGCACCATCTTGTCGCCAGCAAGAAGTCCTGCATCGTTCAGCAGTTTACGGTAGGTCTGTGTCAGCTTGCGAATGGTCGTGTCTTTCCACTGAGCAATTTCCTCAGACTCGTTCTGCATCAAGCGAAAGAACGCAAGCACATCGCTCGACTCCAGAGATTCAGCTCCAACAATCAGCTTATCACGGTATACTCTGTACATGAAGGTGAAGAAAAGTTTGTCGTCTGCCATAATAGACAGCAGAACCATCATTCTCTGCACCATAACAGATTGCTGTCCGAAAAGTTCCTGCCAATCCTGATCAAACTGTGTCACCCGACGCGAAACACAATTAAGAATTTCCTTTACACGGTACTCCTTGGCTGCGGAAAACAGGTGCTTCTCAAAAGCACTGCTCCTGATTTCGTCTGCCGATGAACCGTTCAAAAGTTCATTAACATAGGCTTTATACTCATAGAACCAGAAGGGCTTTGATACCAATCCGGCAGTATACTGATCCTGTCTCTTTTTGCTGCTCATAAAACACCATCACTTATATAATGTACAATTATATTTAAGTCTATCGTTTATACGAAGCTTTGTCAATTCATAAAGTAGCTAAATTATCCTCAATTGATAGACATTCTGCACAAAACAAATCTCGCAAAACTCAGCAAATCGTTTCAGATGTTCCGAAGTTCGTGGAGCAGCGAAGTTCTCAGTTATCCTCCCAAAACTCTTCTGCATCTTCCACGCTATCAAACTCATCTGCGTGTTTTTCTGCAAATTCCTCAGCGGAAGAACATTCCTGAACATCGTCAAACAGTACTTCCCGATTTGCCTTTGAGTCCCCAGCAGCTCCCGTACCAACGGGATTGAAAAAGCTCATGTAGCCGATAAAATCAAACAGACCTTTATTGAATTTCATTTGAACGACCTCCTTCAATTTTCTTCGTTCAGTCCCAGCACCTGTGCCACAACCTCGTCATGCCCAAGGAAGTAGTCCTCGATCAGGTCCCAGCGCTGTTTGGTGGTCAGATCGCTGGTCAGGAAAGCAGTCATCATTTCTTCTGCATCCGCATGACGGCGGTGGATCTCGGCCAATTGCTGGTTCTTGTAGCGGCGGTCCTCCGACAGGCTGCGGATCTTCTGCGGGTCATTGACACGGACGAAGATTTCCAGATTCTGTCCGCCGCGCACTTCGTAACTAGCCAGACCGAAAATCTCCAGCACGGCCAGCAGACGCATTACCGGGTTCTGCTTGCCGCCGATGGTCGCAGGCAGATAACCGAGGTACTCATTTTCTTCCCGGTTCGGGGCGCAGTTGACCAGGCGCTCATCCATCCAGTTGGCGCAGGAGAAATAGTTGCCGTTCATTACACGGTAGCTCATGCCAATCTTATTGCTGCCCTGCTGACGTGCCTGAATGAACTTCATCCGGTCGCTATCCCGTTTCGTAGGGTCGATTTTCACATCCATCACAAACAGCTCCAGCAATGCTTTAGCAAAGTCACGGCCCAGAACTTCGCCTCCCAGTGCCTCCTGTGCATCGCGGCAGAATTCTTCCACCGTGAACATGTGGCTGGCCTTGCGGTAGCCGTCAAACACACGAGCGACGGCCTCCATGTACTGACGCAGCTTTGCACGGGTCGTCTCAAAATCCTGTGCATAGCGGATAGTAGTCTTGACACGGACGGAGATACGGTTGGTTCCGTCCTGTGCGAACAGCTCCCCATTGAAGAATTTGACCTTGAACATCCCGAAGGTCATATCGGAGAAATACTTTTCCCAGAGATCGCCCATGCGGATCTCGTAGATGCTGCCGCTGTTGCGGGTGATGACATCTGATGCACGCGGCGTATAGCTGCGGCTCACCGTGATGGTATCATCGTACAGGTTCTTGACGAAATCGCCGTACTTTTCCAGAAACTCCTGCTCGATCTCCGTCGGCACGTTGGCATAGCAGGTCGTGAACATCGCTTTCGGGCGTACCACCAGCACCGGGAATCCGTAAGCATTTTCCAGATCCTTTGCCAGCAGGAGCAGGCCGGTCTTGACGCGGTTCTCCACATCATCGGAATCAAACAGATAGCCGAACGCATCCGGGGAAACCAGCAGATTGCGGTGCTTTTTCTGGCTGTACATCCAGTAGAGCTTGTGTAGGATCTCCCGCAGCTGATACTGGCGCAGCTCGCCCATGCCATGCAGACGCTTGAGCTGAGAAAGATCACCCGACAGATATTCTTCGGTCGCTACACCAGTCATATTTTTATCGCGGGCGCAGCGTCCGATCTCCTGCACATAATCGGCCAGATTGCCTGTCGGCGCATAGTGGTAAACCTGTGCAATATCCGGCACATCCACGCCCATGCCGAAGGCTTTGGTGCTGATCATCGCAACGGCCTGCCCGGTGCGGAAAGCCTCCTGTACAGCGTTCTTCTCCACACGGTTCAGACGGCCATAGTAACGGCGAACTTTATTCTTCACCAGCGGGGACACGGCATTGTAGATTTCCTCCACTGTAGAGGTAAATGGGCAGTAGACCAGCGTTTTGCGGCCTTCGGTCACAAACTTTTCGATCTGCTTTGCAACATGATCGACCTTAAATTCGTCCCGGCTCCCTTCAACGGTCTTTTCCAGCGGATGAATATCAAAGTTGATGTTGTCACGGCGTACACGACCCAGATACAGGATTGGGTTGTTCAGCTTCAGGGTGTCGATGGTATCCTGCACCACGTCATCCTGCCCGCCATACACAGCAGTAGCGGTCAGGCAAAGGACCGGGAAGTGTAGACCATTGCGGCGCTGACGCTCCAGATAATCGCCGAGGAACCAGTAATCCGCACGGAAGTCCTTGCCCCAGCTGGTGACGGTATGGGCTTCGTCCACAACGAACAAACCAAGGCAGCGATTCCCAAGCAGGGTCTCCAGCGAAGTGGTCAGCAGCATTTCGGGTGCAAGGTACAGGATGGACTTTTCGCCGTTATGGATGGCGTTCAGGCGCTCCTCACGCTCCTCGTGGGAAACATTGGAGTTCAGGAAGGTGGCGCAATGCACGCCGCGGGCTTCCAGCTGGGTGACCTGATCCTGCATCAAAGCAATCAGCGGCGAGACCACGATAGTGACAGCCTTGTGTACCTGCGCCAGATAGATACCGGATACCTGATAGAACACCGATTTGCCTGCGCCGGTGGGAGCGGTCAGGAACACATTGGTGTAGTCCTGATAGTCTCCCATGGCAAGCTCGCACTGCCTAACGATGGTGCTGATGATCTCGCCCTGACTGATCTGCTTTGTCTCCGTCCCAGCGGCAGGGTCTTTGTAGAAGTCCAGCATCCGGAAATCTGCATTCACGCCCCAATACTGCTTGAGGATGGCACGGTAGCGGTTGATGGTTTCCGGCTCGATTTTCTCCTGCTTCTCTGCACAGTTCAGGGCAAATGTCGTACCACACTGAGAAGCAAGGAAGGAGAGCACATCGTAAGTATTGTTTGCCGCATTCTGTACCCGCTCCACCGACACGACCACGCTGCCTTCCAGCCGACCGCTCAGGATGTCATCGGCCAGCACCATCGGGGAAACATCATGGGCAACCGTTGCCTCCGCATCCGTGAAAGCGGTCTGCTGCTTCTGATAGAATGGCAGGCAGCGGATGTTTTCGCTCTTGTGCTTGTTGAACAGTGCCAGATAGTAATGCTCATCCAGAATGCGGACGCCGGCATAGTAACGGCTGAGAACCTCTGCCTCCGGCGCAAGATCGTTCTTTTCGCTTTCGTAAGCCTCGGCCAGTGCATCTGCGTCGGCCGCCGGGATGCAGCTGGGCACATACGCTGGGAAAGCGTTGTTGTCGATGACGATGAACTCCGCATCAAACATGGATTCCGGTTCCTGCACGGTCTGGAGGATCGCCAGCATCTCCTCATAGATGCCGACCGTCACACCATCCTGCATCATGAGGCTCTGCACCAGCTTGCGCTTTGCCGCGTCGATTTTGGCGATGCTCACGGTGCCGTCCGCATTCAGGATCTTACCGGCAGGCAGGATGGCATCCTCCCGCTGCGCCAGCCAGCGGACATTTTCCGGCACAAACCCCCGGAAAAACAGGGCAACATTCTTGCCTGCATAGCGGGCAATGAGTTCTTCGGCGTGCTGCTCAAAATACTTCTGTGCGTTCATGATATTTCCTCCTGTTTAAACTTCTTCACTGTTCTCATCGTCAGTAGCTTCATCGGCTCCTGCGTTGCACCACATATCATCGTAGCTTACGATTTCAAAACCATCGGCGGTTTTATAGATGTCGCCCACCTTGGTGTCATCGTCTTCGGGAAGGAGTTCTACACTCTTAAAGAACGGCTCTTTTTCGGGCAGCTCCTGTGCCACTTCCAGCAGTGTGCGCCATATTTCTTCATAGACAGTACGGAACATTTTGGAGATCATCTCGATGTCCATAATGCTGTATTTTTTGCCATCAGTCTCCGCACTGCGGCAGGCAGTCCAGTCAATGCTTGCCTTGACACACGCCCAATCCGAATGGGTGTCCTCGGTAAAATAGCCGCTTTTTTCCCGCAACTTCTGGAGAATCAGCTTTTTGTTCTCAGCTCCGAACTGGAGATAGCCGCTATCAAAAAATACGGTTCGCGCATACTTTTTCCGAGTTGCTTCACAGCCGTCCTCGTTCTGTAGAATGTACTGATATGGATGCCCTTCACAGCTGTTTCCAGTCGGGTATCCTTTGATATTGAATAGGTAGACAGCATCTGCAATGTGGGTGTCGCACTCAAAAATTTCACCCACCCGGCCATCACGATATTGCCAGCTGTCCTCCTTATACATGATTCTGATTTTTCTGAACTTCTTTTCCCACAGGTGTTTCATTTTCATCTTACGGATTCCTTTCTCAGACCGCCGCACACGGCTCTGGCTGGAGCAGAGCGGCAAGTTTCATCATCACATCCAGCGGAAGCCCTCCCTGAATTTTCGGGGCTTCCTGATAGCAAGCATCTCGCGCATTGGCAAGATCGGCTGCAAAATCCTTAGAGTAAGCGGTCTCCATCAGACGGGCACTGTTGTAGGCATCCCAGGAAGCATCGTGCAGGCTGCCTTCCGGTTCCAGCCCGGCACGGTACATGGCATTGCTGAGGGACAATATGTGCGCTTCACCCAGCATCTGACGGAAGTCCTCCTGAAAATCATGCCACTGCACGATCTCGTCCAGAAAGATGCTATCAATGCCCTTGAAATGGCATTCTTTGCGCAGCTGGGTCAGGTCACTGGTACTCCATGCATAGACCTCACAGCCATCCGAGCCACACCACGCTTCTAAATCATCCAGTGCTTCGGGCAGGGACACCGCCTCACTCACAGCCGCATTGCTGATGCCGGTCAGCTTGTAGATCTTGCGCTCGATCACGCCATTGTACTGCGGGCGCACAAAGATGCGGAAACGATCCAGCGGGTGAAACGCATCGTCCATCCGCACTGCGCCGATCTCGATGATCTCATTCCGGAGATCTTTCTTATGTATCAGACGTACATCCGTGGTGTTCATTTCCAGATCAATGAAGATGCTCATTTGCAATACCCCTTTTCGCTTCCCACAGTTTTCGGCTTATTTTCTGACATGATTCTACGCTTTTATCTGTCCGATAAAGCGTTCTTCTGCGGGCTAATCTCAGCTTTCCTCGGCAATTTCCTGCATCTGGGCAAACAGGTCATAGTATTTCGACCCTTTTGCCGTTTCCAGATCCTCGTACTCCTCCAGAACCTGCATCTGCTGGTAATACTCCGTCGTTTTCGACTCGTCCATCATCGCACTGCGGTCCGTCACGATAAAGCCAGCAAAGGCTGCATCGCTGTAACACAGCCAGCGGGTAGGCTGACCATCTTCTGCAACTTCAAACTCCACTTCCGTCACATAAGTGCAGCACGCCAGAAAGTCTTTCTTCTTTTTGGATAACACCTGAATCATCGCATTCTCTCCGTTCTCTTTCGTCCTCCGCAGGTAATCGGCTCTGCTGAGGAACGATTGCATTGATGTCAAAGGAAACAAAAAAAGACCTGCAAGACTTTTTGTCTTACAGGCCCAAGCTTGTACACCAATAAATCCACTTGTCCTGAAGACAACTGGATTCTACCACAAAAGGGTACACCTCGTCAATATACAATTCTCCATTATTAACTATTGAAATAATAACACATTTAATTACGCTTGTCAAGCCTTCTTTTTCAAAATTTCCGGTTAATAGCAATTTTCGCATCTCGTCGCACCATCGTTATTTATTTAAAATTTACTTAATGTCCCCAATATAAAGGAGATATCACTCCGTCATTTTGTACAAAATTCAACCTACTCACGCTCTGCGTAATTGTGCGACCAGCCGTTTTTTCCATCTACAGCACCGGTGCCGCGCAAAAGTAGCGGTTATGCGTCGTTTTTGCGTTTTTTGAATGTGATCTAAGATCACTAAATTTTTCAGTCATCCTTTTTCTGATGAACTTCAAGCAGGATTGTTTTCAGTTCTTTATATAACTGTTCAGCTCGCTCAGGCAACGAGCCATCAGTCAGTCTCAAAGAATCAACTTCTCTTTCTGCGTATCCTTGCCAATATGGGCTAAGCAATCCTTTCTTTGCATCCTCGATACAATCTTCAATTTCCGTGTAGCTTATTTCATTATAGTCGATCATTTTTCCCCCCAGCCCTTCCAAAGTATCCAATCGGCTTGATAAATATTCTATCACGTGTAGTTGATTATTTCAATTAAAAATTGTAGATTCAACCGTTCATTTTTGACTATTCGCTAGGCTACAATAGAGTAAAGAAGGATGGTGGTTGCTCATGTACGAAGAACAGTTTTCCAAGCGGCTTGCTGAGCTGCGCACAAAAAAGGGAGTATCTGCGAGAGACATGAGTCTTTCCATTGGGCAAAATCCCGGATATATTCGAGCAATCGAATGCGGCACTACCTTTCCTACCATGTCGAACTTCTTTTATATATGTGAGTACCTCAACGTAACTCCGCAGGAATTTTTCAATTTCAGTGAGGAACCTTCCAATGGAATGAATGCTCTTACCGATCAACTTCAGCAATTCGATTCCGAGCAGGTAAATGCACTTGCTGCATTTATCAAAACCATCGTAAAAAAGTAATTTCATTCAGCTCTTGCGGTTGCATGATAAAATACAGCACAGCATTTGACTTCACCGTATAGAGCGGATGAAGCTAGAATGCTGTGCTTTTTTGTTGGAGGCATTATCATGTTGCAGTCTACATCGGAATACGAAGAACGCAATTTTGATGATATTCAGCGTGCGCTTGACATTGAACACACTGTGAAGGCTTTGGAAGCTCAACTATGCTATGACCAGCATTCGCCAGAAGAAGTTGCCCGACAGATTCTAAAGGCAGCGTGCAAATTTTATGACGCCGATTGGTGTGGTCTTATCCAAGTGGATTTGGATTTGAAGATTTGGACGCCACTCTGGTGGTATAACGATAGTTCTGAAGATAAAACAACCATCTTGACGGAGGAGTTTGAATCTGCTGAATTTCTTGACCGATGGGTACAGGCCGTGCGCCATGGGAAACCGATGATCGTTCCTGATGCAGAAGAAGTAAAAAAACACCTATCCTGCGGAGTATAATCTCTATCAGCGTCTGGGAATCCGATCTGTCCTTGGTGCTTCTCTGGAGCCACGCCCTGTCGCTCTACTTGCGGTACGCAATCCCAAGCGGTACATTTCCGAAACGAGTATTCTGCGGCTGTTGGCGTATGTTCTTCTCGTTGCTTACAAAGACAAAAAGATGAATGACGGTCTGAACATGGCTTTCGCTCCAGAAAACATCGAGAGCAGCCATGATGTTTTTGTCAGTCTCTTTGGCGAACTGAAGATTTACACCTCCCACGGCATCCTGCGAGAAGCCGATCTGAAATCCCCAAAAATCAGCCGCTTGCTAACCTATCTTTTGATTTCAGGTAAGAAAGCTCACTCATCGCTGGAAATTGCGCAAGCTCTTTGGCCTGATGATTCAACGAATCCTGCTAAGAATATGAGAAATCTGATTTATCGCCTCCGGCAAACATTCGGTCTTATTTCAGAAAAAGAGCTTATTGTATCTACCGCTTCCGGTTATCAATTCAACCCTGATCTTCATATTATGACGGACTATCAGCAATTTGACGATCTTATCCAGTTGGCCTCGAAAGCCTCTTCCGTTATCAACCGGGTAGAACTGTTAAAAAATGCGATTGACCTCTATTGTGGAAAAATTCTTTCTTCTGCTGACGGGGAGCATTGGTTTATTCAGTTTACGGCAAAGTATCATATTGCTTATGTTGGCGCCGTGAATGAACTCCTGAAGCAACTGAACGCGCTACATTCTTATGATTTGCTGAATCAGTATGCTGCAAAGTCTCTGGCAATCGTCCCTGAAAACTCCAGAGGATACTACTGGCTGATTCACTCCCTTAAAGTTCAAGGAATGGATGAATTGGCCTCAAACGAGTATCAATTAGCAAAGCAGCACCTCACCACCGAAGAATATAAAGAATTGTGTACTTCATTAGGTGATAGCTGCGAATAGTTCTCATAAGACCTTCATGAGATGTTCAAGAGACTTTCATGTGACATAAAATTTTTCAGGAGATTCCCTAAATAGGATAAAAATGACCCTATGTGACTTTTGTGAGATGTTCATAAGACTTTCGTAAGACCCTCGTGTGATATGCTTATACGGCACGAATCGCTGCCCTGTAAGCTACCACACGAGGTTTTTCTTTTTTGGCAAGTTTCCAAGGCTTTCGATTCGTCCGAATAAAAACATATCGAAAGCCTGAGATGCATTAAAGGCCGAGGATACTTATACTGCTTTCCATTTTCGGATGGAAAGGTATCGGTAACCTTTTCTTTTAATGCGTCTTTTTTTCGCTGAGAAAAGCCCGTAAACTGCCCCACAGTGAAGTGTCCTCAACCTCCGCATCCGGCGGAAAGGATCTTCATTATGTTCAGTATGAAAGAATTTGGTCAGCGTGTCAGCAATCTTCGGAAAGTTCGCAATCTTACCCAAGATGAGCTTGCATATCGAGTAAATGTAAATAAAGGTCATATTAGCCGAATTGAGCGTGGCACAGTTGCTTGCTCCTTAGAACTTCTTATTGATCTTTCAAATGAGTTGCACACCAGCACGGACTTTCTTTTAACCGGTATTGGCCCTTCTAATGATTTTGCCAAAGAGGAAATCGACACTGCAATCAGCATTCTTTCTTCCATAAAGCAACTACTGTAAATTCAAAGTTTGGAATTTTCTTCCAAAAATAGGCCTACTAAGCCTACAAGGTAGGCCTACGAGGCCCACGCATTTCACAATTTGAGCCGCTATACTATAAACAAGCCAGACAACATCCGGCATCCGCCCCTTGAAAATTGAACACGCATTCTTCAGTCACGTTCCTGTGATGATGAGCCACATCCGTAACAAATGCGATGATCTCCCACTGAGGGAATGAGCGGTAGGTTGACGGTAAATGGATGACAGCTTCTCCATAGCTACGATTCATCACAGAATAATGATACTTCTGCCTTCGGGCAGCTCGGTGTGAACCACGGAGAGGTGAGAACCCTATGGATTCGGTACGCTGCCGGACGGCTGAAAGATTTCCCACACGAAAACAGAGTTTTCGATTTCCGGGGATGTCGGGGACAAATACGGAAAGGTATAGAACTATAAATCACAGCAATTTGCTGTTTGAGATAGTAGGGTGGGCTGTGCGAGCAGCCCACTGTTACATATACGGATAGAAAGGAGCAATCCAAATTGGCTACACGAGGCAAAAAAGAGAAAGCGTATCCGCCTATGCCCGCAAACTGGATGTACAAGCGCGGGGATGTCTACATGATGGATTTGAATCCTTACAGCGGTTCCGAGCAAGGCGGCATCCGACCTGCCATTGTTGTCCAGAACGATGACGGTAATTTTTATTACAATGTTCTTCTGGTCGTTCCGCTGACAACACAGATCAAAAAGCGAAATATGCCGACGCATTTTGTTCTGCACAATCGCTTTTTGAGTGCACCATCTATGGCGATCTGCGAAAGTCCGCGCCCCGCAGATAAATCCAGAGTGTTAAGCTACCTTGGGCACCTGTCCAAATATGAAATGCGGCAAGTGTCAGTGTGTCTGCAATACAGCTTTGGGTTCATTGGGTATAAGTCATTCCGAAAATACCTTACGGCTCCTCCGCAGGAGGATGTTCTCGCCGCTGCAAAAGAGCTGCTCTCTCAGCAGTTTCAGAATCTTCGTGTGTTGAACAGTCAGCCCCCTGCTCTCGCCAAGCACACAAAAGGCGATTTACATAGCATTGAGCAGATATCGGAAAGGATGCTCTCCACCCCGACGGAATCTTCTGTTGAGTTCATGGTTGCAGAACTGGATGATGCACTTCAATCGCTTATGTTCCGCTGGAATATCTGTTATGAACGGTATTCCAGTTTCCGCTTATCCGATAACGAAAAGAAGAAAATCGGTTTGATTATCCAATCAGGAATTGATTTTCTGCAAAAGAAGAAGGAGGTTCCTTTATGATGAACGCAGTTGTAAAACCTTACCATGAGATGTGCCTGAACAGCAGCGAACTGATCGTGCCGCGCGACACTTATCAGCGTGCTCTTCACCCCGCTCGTGTTGCCCGCATCGCAAAAGAATTCGACGAGCGGGTTGCCAATGAGCCGAAGATCAGCTTCCGGGATGGTCACTACTATGTGATGGACGGACAGAACACCATCGCTGCACGGAAATTTCTGAACGGCGGCGAAGATTTGCAGATTCGCTGCAAGGTTTATTTTGGTATGACAGAACGAGAAGAAGCCCTCCTGTTTGCACAGCAGACAGGCATTTCGGAACGGCTGAGTGCAGGGCAGAAGCTCCGTGCCCTGATTTTTGCAGGGGAGCCTGCTGCCGTTGCATTCCAGCAGGCCACCGAATTGGCTGGCGTTCATCTTTCTTTTGAAGAAGGCCGAGGCAAGCAGCGGATCAGCTGCATTGCAACCGCCTATCACGAATTCATCCGGCTGGGTCCGGAACTGTATATCGAATCCCTTGATGTTTTGCTGAACGCTTGGAACGGCGAACCTGATTCCATGAGTTCTGCAAATCTGCTCGGCATCTGCCGCTTTGTAGAACTGTACCACTCCGAATACAGTAAAAGCCGTCTGATTGCCAAACTGCGGCAGGTCGATGCGTTCACGATTTTTCGCCTTGCTCGAACCGCAGGTGTAAACCTTCCCGGCAAGACGAAGTACCTTCAGCAGGTCTATACTATTTATAATGGTGGCAGCCGCCGGGCTGCATTGCCGCTCAAGTTTTAACTTTAAGTATATTTAACGAGGTATTATCCAATGATTGTCCATGAAGAACCTTCGCCCAACTCGGTTTCCTCCCCTGTTTCCACAGCAAAGGATAGCCGCTGCTATACCGTAGAAGACCTGATGGAAATGTTGCTCCTGAGCCGTCCCACTGTCTACCGTCTACTGAAGCAGAACGAATTCCGCTGGTTCAAGGTAAGCGGCGCTTACCGTATTTCCAAAGCCAGCTTTGAAGCATGGCTCAATGATGGCACTGTTGAACGCAATCCTGCTGTTTGACATCCTCAACATTTCAAGCGAAATCTGCTATTCTTTAGCCGGGATGAGAAATCCCGGCTAAACTTTTACATAGATAGAGAGGTGTCTTTCATGGATGATATGCGGAATACTTCAGCTCCCTTATACGGAAAAGCTGAACCTGCCACTACCAAAACCACCATGTCGGTTCGTGAGATGCGGCAGCTTCTCGGCCTTGGCAAAACAGACAGCTATTGGCTACTTCATAAGAATCTCTTTGAAGTCATTCTGATAAACGACAAAAGGCGTATCGTTATTTCCAGCTTTGAGAAATGGTATGCCAATCAGGTCAAATATCATAAGGTCAATGGCTCGCCACCGGGCGAGGAACTTTGCAAACGGTCCTATTCCGTTCCTGACGTCGCCGAAATATTGAAGGTGAAACCCGAAACGATCTATACACTTATCCGACAGGGCAAGTTGAAAGCAGAAACGACAGACTTCTGTATGAGGATTCCCAAAGAGGAATTTGAGCGGTGGTACCGGTCACAAAGCCGCTACCGCACAGCAGCTGACCGGGAGCGTGACCGGGAGATTGAAGCGCAAACCATCTCCATCCCGGAAATGGCAAAAGTACTCGGTATCCCACGCAAGAATGTTTATGGGATTCTTGATTGCAAAAAATACCGAGATTGTTTCGTCATTGAGCGCGTGGCCGACAGGCCGCGCATTACCAAAAAAAGTTTTAAGGCATGGCTTAAAAGCCAATCTACATACCAACTTCAAAAATCGAAAAAAGAAACGCATGAGGAGCCGCCGCTAAAACTGCAATGTCCCAAGAATGGGAAATACTACAGTTTTCAGGAAATTCAGGCTTTCTACGGGATCAGCCGCCCAACACTTGACTCGTGGGTTCTCAAAGAAGGAATTCCAACGATGAAGTTGGGAAGGGTAAAACGCATCCAAAAAGATGCTTTCGATGAAGTTCTGAAGTCCAAACGTAAAGTAGAGGAGGATGTATAATGGCCAGCATTGTCAAACGCAATAACAGCTACTGCGTTGTCTATACCTACAAACACACTAATGGAACGCTAAAGCAGAAATGGGAAACCTTTACCGACCTTGCAGATGCCAAAAACCGTAAGAAAGAGGTCGAATACAAAGAATCCGTCGGTACCTTTGTGGCACCCCAGTGCCGAACTCTAAAAGACTTGCTTACAGAATATGTTGCCCTGTACGGAAAAACCAAATGGGCACTCTCAACCTATCAATCAAACAATGCTCTGATTTCAAACTACATAATACCGCTTATCGGCTCAATGAAGCTGCAAGATCTCACCACCCGCGTAATTGAGGGATATTATCAGCGGCTGCTTAAATACGAAGCCGTTGACCCTATGTGTGGAAAGCGTCAGCATCAATACGTTTCTCCCGGCACGGTTCGTTCGGTTCACAAAATTTTGAGAAGTGCCTTTGAGCAGGCTGTAAAGTGGGAACTTATGGAAAAGAATCCCTGTATTTATGCCACCTTGCCCAAATACACTGCAAAGAAGCGTGATATCTGGACTGCCAAGACCTTGTTCCATGCCTTAGAAGTCTGTGATGATCCACGGCTCCGGCTCTGCATCAATCTCTCCTTCTCTTGTTCTCTGCGCCTTGGCGAACTGCTCGGTTTGACTTGGGATTGCGTGGATATCTCTCCTGAAAGCATCGAAGCCGGGCGAGCCTCCATTTACATAAATAAGGAATTGCAGCGTGTAGACATTGCTTCGCTAAACGCCTTGGAAAACAAAAATGTCATCACTCGTTTTCCCTCGCTGAGTTCCCGCTGTACCACGGTTCAGGTTCTGAAAAGCCCTAAAACGGACAGCAGTATCCGAACCATCTTTCTCCCCAAAACAGTTGCTGAAATGCTTGTCCGATATAAAGCCGAGCAAGACATGACAAGGGATGCACTGGGCACAGAGTACGCTGACTATAATCTTGTGGTCGCCGGCCCGCTGGGAATGCCGACCGAACAATCCACCATCAACGGTGCATTGAAGCAGCTGATTGAGGAAAACGATCTTCCCAAAGTAGTTTTCCACAGTTTTCGACACTCCAGTATTACATACAAGCTCAAGCTGAACGGCGGCGATATCAAAGCCGTGCAGGGCGATTCCGGTCATGCACAGGCTTCGATGGTCACCGAGCAGTACGCACACATTCTGGATGATGATCGGCGTTTGAACGCACAGCGATTCGACGATTTCTTCTATCAACATCATGGTGCAGAGCCTGAAGTTCTCCCTCGCGCAGAGCAAGCCGCTCCCAAAGCCAACCCAGTCGATACAGATGCGGCAGCAGCTCTTGCCAAACTGCTGGCTGACCCCTCTATGGCTACACTCATTAAAAATCTTGCAAAGAACCTATAAACCTCTATACATAAGCAGCGGCAGCTTTCTGATTTGGAAAACTGCCGCTGCTTGTTTTATGATGATTCAGTTTCTTTACGGGCTTTTGCCTTAGCTTCTTCTATATCCATCTTCAACTGATGGGCAAGCTGCACTACATAGTCGAGTGAAACTTCATAGTCTTCTGCGATTTTTTCTGCCGGCATCCCATCAAGAATACGGGAGATCACAATGTTCTGGGTGGCTTGTTTTCTCGACTCCGCAATCATTTCCTCAATAGAGGGGCAATGCTTATTATGCATCCAATTCAAGTAATCCAAGCGTTCAGCTTCTATCCGCGATAGAAGCCTGACTGCATAGAAATTGTCATCCACCTCGAATCGAACTTCCTCTCCGGGTTTGACTTCAAGTTTTTCCAGAACCTCATCCGGGAGTTTTACAGTTCCATCTTCACCGACTACAATATTAAATTTCTTTTCCATTGCACACTCCTAAGATCACGCAAAGTTCCTTGCATCCAGTGCCTTTACTCCCGTAAGAATACCATAAGACCCTTCCTTTTACAAGACAATGCACATTTCCAATCATACTGTTACATAGGCCAGGGTTTTCTCTCAGAAAGCTCTGTCTTTTTTTATTGAAAACATTTGTCCATCACACCAGTTACGGCTGTATGGACTGGTTCACGAATGATAAACAAGCAAATATCCGTAGGGAAACGTACACTTCCCAGCTAATGAAAGGTGGGCATTTTACAATGAACCTTCCACTTTTCATTAGCTCTGCTAATTTTCTGCTAATGAAAAGCCTTTTACTCGTTTTATTTCGGGGTCTGTGTTCTTTACTCGGATTGACAGCGCAACAAAAAATCCATTGATAAAACGTTACTTGTTTTACCTACTTTTGTCTAGGATTTATTGCTTCAGCCCCTACTCCTAAGCGAAAGGCCGGCGGTTCGAATCCGCCTGAGGACACTATTTCAAAAATTGCGAAGGTCATTTTTCCATGTGAAAGATGGCCTTCGCATTTTTCATTTGGAACCCATCGCCAGAATCATAGCAGTTTGCGTTTTGAATGCACAAGCAACATCCGCAAACGGCTATATCCCAGAGATGCCGTTTCGATGGGCACTCTTTTTGAAAATTGCGATAAACGCGGAATTTTGCCCTTACAAAAAAGCACTTTCCCTTATATTTGCATTGCAAATAAGGGAAAGTGCTT